>Ga0315914_1000067_pt1 | contig 83392 bp, 34 predicted proteins | sample MpolenodulesMG_FD_203920 | JGI IMG/M metagenome (GOLD analysis project Ga0315914, IMG submission 203920) | Medicago polymorpha root nodule microbial communities from Los Angeles, California, United States - elongated nodules | ecosystem: Host-associated > Plants > Roots > Nodule | place: USA...
TTTAATCATTTTCTTTTCCTGTTTCACCTTTCCTTAGGCAAAGGGTAGGCTAGTTAAGTCTGGAGCTTTTACACATTCTTATCCATACTGTTGGAGATCTGATACCCCACTCATTTACAGAGCTGTTCCAAGCTGGTAAGCATGTTTGACCAAAATTCTAACTCTGGACTATTTCGTATTTAGCTATTTAGCTATATGAGTCAATTTTGCTTGCTGGGCCTAGTCTAGTTTAACATGTTCTTATCAATAAAATTTCATCTGTGTTACCTATGATTTACTTTCATGTCCTAATTGAACAAGGAACAAAAATTGCAAATCTTGCATGTGTTCACTTTTTTTTTCCTCTTGTATGGAATGTGATATTAAAAATTCAAGTAATTCTGGATATCATTACTTTCAAATAATTCTGGATATTATTACTTTCAGTATTACCATCACTTTTGATATACATTAGACATGTCCTTTGTGTCATAATGGGAAATCCTGGTAAAAAGTTGTTATCCTAAAGTTGATGATGTATCCATGTTGTGGCTTATTTGATAGTTAATTTTGTCGTTTTTTGCTTCAGCGGTATTCTTTTTTATCTTACATGTTGTATTTGCTTTTCAATGGTTCATAGCTGCTAATCTAGTTAACACTAAGCTGGTGTGGCAACAAGTTCTGATACAATTATTTGTTTAAAAAAGAAAAATAATTTAAAAGCACATAAATAAACATGCCTTACAAAATAATAACTACTGCAGCAACATTTCAAGCAAATTAGCAAAGAAACACACCATACTGTCTACTGACACAGTGTAGTCTCGATTTGGTATTTTCAGATCCAATAATACTACCCTGTCTCATTTTACCTCAAATAATTAATCTTTTTAAACTTCCTTACTACAGCTCTTGCAGTTCCTATTTTGCTCATGATGAAGCATTGGTTCGTCCCAATTTCTGTGTCATTTGCATTTGTGCTTGCAAAAAAAAAAAAAAAAAACTGTAAAGAAAAGGCTTTCTGATCTCAGGCTTCTATGAAGTTCTATTTCAGATTCTTTTTGAAGTTCTGTTCTTACATTTTAATGTTTTCCATAGTTTTAGGACTTGAACATTTTCTTCGGATAAATGTGCAGTTCTTTTGTCAATGATTATAATCTGCATTTCTACAATCAAAATGTGAATTTTGTTATTTTTGGAACAATAATTTTTTAAGTAATCATGTTATGCCAAGTTTTACCTGGTTTTTGATTATCTTATATTGAATATTATTCGTCCATTTTAATGTTGATATCTTTCCAGTGATAACTACTTCACACCCTTTTTACTTTCGATGTAATTTTATGAAGTATGGTGCTGGATATAGTATGAGTCTATTTTTTAATTCATCCTAAAATTGTCATGCTATTTCTCTATAGGTTTGTTAAAGTCGAGTCGCTGAAAGAGAAATTGTTGGAAAACAATAAACAGACATACTGGGTCCCTGATTTTGTGAAGGTACAACTGTCTTCCGCTTCATCGCAATTTATTCTCCTTGATTGTTTACTTACTTTTTGATCTTGTTTCTACTATTTCCTATTTTTTTTACCAGCCAGTGTTACTATTATGACTTAAGAATATAAAAAATAATTTTTATTAGAAGTTTATTTCTTTATTTTCCTTAAAGAATATGTGAATATATTATTAATTATAAGTTGACTTGTTAGTAGTTGAAATGGGTTACTGTTTTCTATAACAAATTTGTTAAATGTTAATGTTTGTTATGGAGTGTGGGGAATAATCCAGTATGGAGGATACCATTACCATATATATGAGAAACTAGGAAATAAGGAACATAATAAGTGCAGACAATGTTGAAAAGATATTCAGTTCCTGGAATATCCATAAAAAGTTCAGGCACAGAACACCTGATGGTATCAATACATGCCACTTTATCCAAATAACATCTCTTAGAGCTAAAAATGGCACTGGAAGAAAACTTAAATGTTCCTATATTCCTACGTGTTGCAGGATAAGCGATTTCACAATTGGCTGGAAAATGCAAGAGATTGGGCAATTAGTCGAAGTAGATTTTGGGGGACCCCTCTCCCTTTATGGATTAGTGAGGATGAACAAGTAATAGTTGTCATAGATTCTGTTGCAAAACTTGAAAAGCTTTCAGGTGTAAAGGTTAGAATCTTCTGTTCCCCTTTTGAAATTGTGTATGATTTTTGTCATTGTTATTTCTTTTGTTTTGCATGAATTCAACACAGTTCAACATATTCTGATTCTTCCTTACATTTTTGGTAAAATGCAAAGGATGTGGTTTTTGCAATTTACTTTCCAACTTCGTTAATTATAATATTTTCTTTGTGATGCTACAGAATTACTAAGATAATATATTTAAACCCAAAAAAAGTTCTTTGAGAATTGCAATAGAGAGATATATACATGCTCCAAAGTGGCTTTTTCCTATTGAAGTTCGTTTCAGCTATTATAAGTTTTGTTAAAATGATTGTACTATTTGTTTTATGAGCTCGCATAAATACTTTTGCCAGACTATTGATAATAATGTCTCTGATCCCTTTGTAATGGTTTCTACAGGTGACTGACCTTCATCGGCACAACATTGATCATATTACAATTCAACATGAAAGTGGCCGTGTGCTTCGACGCGTTGATGATGTAAAAATTACCTATTCATAGTTCTTTAGCAATTTTGTTACCCAACTGTTTCATAGTCTTCCAGTCATGAAAGTGGCCGTGTGCTTCGACGCGTTGATGATGTAAAAACTGAAATGCTATCTAGCATTGGCTAAGTTGACCTAAGGATCATTATCACGTCTAATTGAAAATTGATTTTACAGATAGAATTTATTTATAAAAACTTCATTGACTGTCAAATCATGTCAAAAATCTTCACCAGCATGAAAGGATAACTCTAAAATAAAAAACTAGATATATTTTTTATACTTATTCTATGAGAATACAGTAGTAGCTAAAGGCATTGTTCTTTGTTATGGACCAATTGTTTCATGTTTCAGGTTTTCGACTGCTGGTTCGAAAGCGGGTCCATGCCTTATGCGTATATCCATTATCCTTTTGAAAATGTTGAGCTGTTTGAGAAGAATTTTCCTGGCCATTTTGTTGCTGAAGGACTGGATCAAACCCGTGGTTGGTCAGTTTCTTTATTTTCATGTGTGGTTTATTTTAATATTAAGTTTTGATATTGGGCCAAACTCATCCAATAAAACTAGCTTGTAAGGTGATGGGTGGCACTCTCTAAACTCTAATCAGGCCTTATCTTCATTCTATTTGGGACTTGGGTGTTTCCCAATACACGCCCCTCACGCCCAACCAGGGATGGATCCAGAACTTTTAGGAACTGGGGGCAGAGTTTGTGTGTGTGTGTGTGTAATATCAAATATAGATTTAATTAATATGTACTGCTCGGTGTAAAAAAAATATCCGCAGACATCGAATTATTTATCATTGTTATGTCACTTGGTTATATTATTTCTATAATATTTCCATAAATATCTACTTAGAATTTTATGGAAAAACTACACACTAGATAGTAGAACGATTACACCTAAATTTAAAAATATATTATTAGATATTTGAGAAACCTTTATGAATAGGTCCGTCCTTGTGCCCAACACTATTGGGCTTGATGCGTGTATCTAAATGGTGGGTTACCTTGAATGGATAGACTCTGATGCCAAATTAAATCTTTGTATTGGGCTTAACTCGTCCTACAAAACCGGTTTGTAAGGTGAGGGGTGCCACTCTTTATAAACTCTAATCAAGACTTATCTTTCTCTATGTGGGACTAGAATTTTTCCCAATAATTAAAGTCCTTTTCACCACTTTAACTGTGACTTATTTTTTTATTTGAAAAGTTATTCCCAACATCTTTATTTTGGTAAAACCTTGAATTTATGCTGCTCCATTTTTGGGTGTTCTGTTTTGGGTTCAAATTAAAACCAGGGAAGGTTTAATACATGATTGTTGTGGTATTTTTATTTCATCATGATGTTATTTCTAACTTAGTAGTTGTATCTTTAATCTTGATAGGACATGATTGTCTGTTGTTGTGTCCTTTATCTTTGCAAAATATTTCAGTTCCTTCTATTTTTTAGTGCCAATATCTGGCACAAGTGGTATTTAATATTTTGGATTTATTGGCAATGATTTTGTTTCTAATCTCAATCCCCGGAAATATGGTTGTGTATTTCATTTTTCTGCTTTTCCATTTTGCAGGTTTTATACCCTAATGGTGCTAGCTACTGCATTATTTGGTAAGCCTGCCTTTAGGAATCTAATTTGCAACGGGCTTGTCCTGGCTGAAGATGGGAAAAAGATGAGCAAAAGCCTGAAAAACTATCCTTCACCAATGGCCGTTATTGATGATTATGGAGCGGTAGGAACTTAAAAAAGTTCATGATTTTTGGATTCATAAGTCAACTACTTATTTGGATTGGCATGTGATATCAAAATGCATATTTTGGTTGCCTTTTCTAATTATGGCTGTGAGAGTTTGATTTGCAATGTGAAAACAATGTTATGATATTCTTTTTGTTGGATAGGATGCCTTGCGATTGTACCTTATAAACTCTCCTGTCGTGCGTGCTGAGCCACTTCGCTTCAAGAAGGAAGGAGTTTATGGTGTTGTCAGTATCAACCATTCCTGTTTATTTTTTGCTATCTTTGCATTTAATTTTAATTAATTTCATCCTTACTAATTTATCTATTAATTTTTACTGATCAACTGGTATTCTATTGTGGTGATCTTTTCCAGGTTAGGGATGTTTTCCTTCCCTGGTATAATGCATATAGGTTCCTTGTTCAAAATACGAAGAGGCTTGAGGTTGAGGGTCTAGCACCTTTTGTACTCCTTGATCAGGCCACACTGAAGTCATCAAATGTTCTTGATCAGTGGATAAATTCAGCCACACAAAGCCTTGTTCATTTTGTCCGGAAAGAAATGGATGCTTATCGCCTTTATACGGTGATGCTTCTGCTGATCTCCTTTATTTTGGAATAGAAAATGTTTGATTAGGGGGAAAATACTATTTGGGGCAGGATAAAATATCCTTCCAAAAAATATCAAGTATCAAGATAAAACAAGGAATATGAAAAGATTAACTGCAGTAAGGCTGCAGTATCTTGCATACCAGACATGCAAAGCCTAAACTTTATTGAGTGCTGCCACTAAACTTTATTTTCTTTTAACGAGCCGTGCAAAGCCTATCACTAATAATTTCTTTAAAGAAAGGGCGCACCGTTCTCCGCTAGAACCCTGAAAGATTATATGAGAGTAAAGCAGCTATCTTACAAAAAAGACCTTCTCTCACCAGATAGTGTTGGCTACGTGGATCAAACGATGATGTCCCATCTTAAATCATGTCTAAAGATATAGTATTTATGTCTACATCCTTCGAAACAGTTCTGGCTCTTGTTTCTTCACTGTATTTGCACATAACACGAATATGGAGAAAAAAAATGATAATGACCATTGAATCTGCCAAAAACATCTGGATTAAATTAACTGTGTTAGCTGTTTACTATCTTTAGGTTACTACTTAGCTAATTTGTATCCCTTTTTAATTAATTTTGTATGTTACCTTTTTGGTAGCCAAATCAGTTGAACGGCGAACTAGTTGCCTTACCATTATCAGTTTGATATGCTGTCTGGTTTTTACATTAATGTTTCATTCAGATTTATTTACTTGCAGAAGGCATTAGTCTGCACTTTCCTCAACCATAATTGTTGTATGTTTATGAGATTTACTGTCCGAGATTATTATAATTCTGCTACCATTATTTGCCAGGTATAATTAGCCTTATTTTAAGTATTTGCTTAAATGTTAACATCATTTGAAAATTATATTGCAGGTGGTTCCATATCTTCTAAAATTTCTTGATAACCTTACAAATATTTATGTACGGCTCAACCGTAAGAGACTGAAAGGTCGTACTGGAGAAGAAGACTGCAGAACAGCACTTTCAACTCTATATAATGTATGTTTCTGATTTATTTATATTGTATACCATGGTTAATTGGTTGCAATATGTTATAAGTTGCAACCTGACCTTTTTAGGTCTCAGTGGTCCTGAAAGTGATGGCTCCTTACACTAGAGAAGTTGTGAACTTTGATATATGTGAATTCTTTCAGGTGCTTTTGTTATCTTGTAAAGTGATGGCTCCTTTTACACCGTTCTTTACTGAGGTACTGTATCAAAATATGCGAAAAGCTTGTAATGGATCAGAGGAGAGCATACACTATTGCAGTTTTCCTGAGGAAGAAGGCAAGGTATACATCTTAATAATTTAATATTTAATTTGTGTGTGTGTGTGTGTGAAGAACCAACACGAGAATAAAATAAGTGTAGCGGAGATGAGGATGTTGCTTGGATTTGTGGTAAGATTAGATGGAATTGGATTACAAATGACAATATTAGGGATAGAGCTGGGATAGCACCTATGGTAGAAAAGATGGTGGAAAATAGGCTTATGTGGTTTGGGCATGTAGAGAGAAGACCTATAGATTCTGTAGTGAGGAGAGTAGACCAGATAGAGGATAGTCAAATCACTAGAGGCAGAGGAAGACCTAGAAAAACTATTAGGAAATATTTTGAAATTAACGAGTTGGACCGAAATAAGGTTTATGATAGAACATTATGGCGTAATTTGATTCATATAGCTGGCCCCACTTGGTGGGAAAAGGCTTGGTGGTTGTTGTTGTGCGTGTGTGAGAGTCTTGTAATTGGTACTATTAAATAATTGAAAACATAAACACTAATAAATAGCAGTCTTTACTGCTTGCTTCTAGGCAATCTATTGTCTATTATTGAATAAAATAGAAATACATAATTCAGCTGTTTCATTTGTAATTGTTTGATTCTTTTGGAAACTGACTGACGACTAAGGATCTACACCACATTTAAGTTTTTTTTTTTAATATTTGTTGTATTTTTCAGATGATTTCATATTCTCCCTTTACTTCATCTGTAATTGAATTTTGCAGCGTAATATGAATTTAGGTTCTTGCTTCAGATGTGCTCTAGAGATGTAACAGCTACCTAACGTACTATCTCCTGTCTGGCTGTGTGATTATTTCAGGGGGGAGAACGGATTGAGCAAAGTGTCTTAAGGATGATGACAATAATTGATCTGGCCCGAAACATTCGTGAGCGTCATAACAAGCCTCTTAAAACACCACTCAGGTAGATTAATATGCAAAGATGTACACATAGAAGATTGTCTGTAAACACATTTTCTGGTTTCATATAAGAAATTCATATTTCTTTCTACTACAGGGAGATGGTGATAGTGCATCCTGATAAAGACTTCCTTGCTGACATTAATGGAAAGTTGAAGGAGGTACTTACATATTATTTTTCAGCAGTTTTTATTGTCAATCAGTTCATATGATAATAGTTTTTCCTGGATGTTTCTGATCAGTTATGTTGTTCAATAGTTGCAGACTCTCACAGATCTGACTAGGCTTACTCTTTTTTTTATTTCACTCATGATACGTCTGTTTATAAAAAAAAAACGGAGAGAAGTCTTTCTACGTGTTCAATCTTTTTATCAATTTTCTCTCCATTTGACGCGTCATATCAAAAAAATTGTTTGGTGCACACTCTAAATGGAAAAAAGAGGAACCTACTAGGCATATTATGAGTTACCTTGTATATGATATGATGTTTGCTTTTAATGTTCTTTTCATGTCTTCGTTCTTGTTAATAATTGAAGTGGTTATTGTTTTTTACTCCCTTTCTCTATCACTTTTGTTTTTTAATGATTATCTTCTCTTCATGTATGCTTGTTTCCCTTATGTCCTCTCTTCAATAATTCGTAAAAAAATGCTTGAGTTGTATTTCCCGCTTTAATTTTCAGCTCCACTCAATCTAATTGTATTCTGATATCTCTGTTTGTGTTACAGTATGTACTTGAGGAGCTCAATATACGATCCCTGGATCCATGTAATGATACATTAAAGTATGCATCCTTACGTGCTGAGCCTGATTTTAGGTATGCATTTCGTATGGCTTTCTGAAAAGTTTTCCCTTTACACCTGTCACAATGTTTTACCCTTTTTTTTATCTTCCCAGTGTGTTAGGTAAGAGACTAGGAAAATCTATGGGCATTGTTGCCAAAGAAGTCAAAGCAATGTCACAGGAAAGTATTTTGGCTTTTGAAAGTGCTGGAGAAGTCGTCATTGCAAATCAATGTTTGAAGCGGTCTGATATTAAGGTGCTAATCTTATTGAAGATGATGACTAAGACTCTTCACTTGAGTAGACTCTATTTGTAAATAGTTTGTATTTGTCTTCACTTTTCACCAAAATAGATAACCAAATAATTTGTGATCTTTCCTTACTGCGAGAATGTCTTGTTGATTTGTACGACTGTTTAGCACTCCTGGGTGGGAATTTGATGTACTATAATCACCTCCTTCTCTGAAATTTTGCTCGATGTTTTCTTGAGAACCTTCAGTATCATGTTTTTCAAAAAACATCTCTCAGTAGTATTCTCTTTCAAAACAGTTATATCCATCAAAATGATTCCTTTGACTGTTCATGACATTGACCTCATTTATTTTTTTGATATTGGTGTACCTAAACGACACGAGGGACAAACAGATGTAGTTGAGTCTTAAATATATAGGAACATGAAGTAGTGATTTCTTGAAGCATCCAATTATTGTGGGGTTTTCCCTCGAAATGTAGACTTTAAAATTAGTACCTTATCTTTTTTTTCTTTTCTTCAGGTACTCCGTGATTTTAAACGCCCTGATGGTAAGACTGAGACAGAGATTGATGCTGCTGGAGATGGTGAGAATTTTTAATAGCTAATGATGGCTCCCTTTGTTTCTGTGATGAAACAGCTGATCTTAGAAATGAGTTGAAGGCTGCCTTGTATTCATTTCAAATTATGGATTTTAAACATTGATTTTTTGTTGACCAGCTTCTTTGTCTTTGTTATAGGCGACGTTTTGGTTATATTGGACTTGCAACATGACGAGTCATTGTTTGAGGCTGGTGCTGCGAGAGAGGTAAAATAATTTCCACTGGAGAAACATCCTAGCTAATTTCTTGATCTTATTCTTTATAAAATGTATGGGTGCTACTTTTTTTCTTCTACAAATCTTGATGATTGTATGACTTGTGACAATAATTTATCTTGCTTCACCGCAATTTAAGTATTCCATTGCTTCTTTAAGGCCTGAGATTAAGTTAAATCCTTTAATAATTTTTATAATTGAGTTGTGTCCTGCAGATTGTTAACAGAATTCAGAAGTTAAGAAAGAAAGTTGCTCTTGAGCCAACTGACACAGTTGAGGTTTACTTTCAATCATTGGATGATGATACATCAATCTCTCAGGGGGTTTTGCGTTCACAGGTAGAATTAAAATATTAATAAATAGCCTTGAAACGCTACTTTTTTTGTGTGATGCAATTGCTTGATATTTCTACCTGTAGAAAAAAAAGGTTTACACTTGGTACACTATTAAGCATATGTTTGGCCACAAGTACCCACAACATAAAAGGATGGAAAATTATCTTGCATTAATGAAAACAGTGATGATCAGGGTTGGGATTAGAGAGATTGGTCTGTGGCTAGGAAATAGCTGTTTTCTTTCCTTTGTTTCACTTATATTCTGTCTACTATAATTTTTGTTTGTTTGAATATTGACAGAATTTAGGTCAGACAAAGATAGAAGATATGAATATATACCTAGTAAAATAAATTACAGATTATTGATGTCTTGTGGCCTATCTAAACATTAAAAAACTAGGGCTGTCAAATTTGATATGCAACGGAACAGCTTACTGTCAAATTTACAACAGTTGAATGTCTACATTTTTATGAGGCTTGTTTATCTTCTGGTTACCTCTGCTTTCTTCCTATTGACTTTTTTTCTACCCAAAAAAAAGTGATATCATTAAAGAATTCTCAATTTTGAAGCATCGCGGTATAAAACCAAACCTCCGGAATTTTCAAGTAAGATGTAAAACAACTGAATTTCAAAACATTATCATCATAATAAAAAGGTTTCGATTTCGAATGAATTACCAAATAATAAAAATGAGGATTCCCAATTCCTTAAAATAAGTCGAGTGCCAGATAGTATTGTTCTGGGTGTGGGGGATGGAGTTCCCATTTACACTTCTCAAATACATTCTAATGTAAAAAAATCCCCTTTAAGAGCACACCATTCATATGTAGTGATATATTGGGAGTTAATTTTTACCATCAGTAGTACTGTGAAACCACCTTATAAATAAGATGCATGTACACATTACTGCCTAAAAAAAGGTTATAGCACGCCATTCTATAGCATTACCTTCAATATGGCCTTCATAAAAGGTATTCCTCATTTATAAAAAAAGCTATTTTTCCCAAAAAAATTATTGATATGGATGTGCAATTGAACCATGTTTCTAAATTCTAATTAAGGACAGCTTATTAGTTGGTATCCATTTTACACTCTGCATAATTTAATTTCTCTTTATTTAAAATTTCTAATCTAGTGTACTTTTATCACATATATTTGCAGGAATCCTATATCAGAGAGGCTATTGGTTCTACGTTGCTTCAATTTTCTTTGATGCCTGCACATGCAGTAAGTTGTTTTATTTGGACTTCTCGACAGAATGTCCTTAAGTTTGAATTCTCTGCTCTTTTCAGCTTTGTAATGTCGTTGATTTTTTTTCCCCATTCATGTGCTTTATTTTATTTCTACGTTCCTTTGATAAGCTTATTTCTCTCCTACCAAGTTTTACTCAAAATTTTCAAGATATCAATCAAAGCCTCCTATTAGCTCTAATTGAAAATTTCTTGTCGGATGATGTGATTACATGATTTAGTATATTTAACCTTTCTAGCTATATTGTCCACCATTGCAAATGCCAACTGATCTTCTATTGTTTGCACTTAATTCTGTCTGATCTTCGCAAAACCTGTCAATCTGACTTCTATTGGCAGTTTCTCACCTGTTTTTTTTTATGATTATTACTGGAAATCTGATAAACTTTCTTACTGTTTCTTAAACTCTGATATTTTCCCTAATTAAACATTCAAGCTGTAAATTGAAAATGTTAATAATTACTATTAGTACGGAAAATTAATTCTGTCCTGAATTTGATAATTCTGTTGTCCCGGCGTTCTGGTCCCTTTCCTATTTCATGCAGGTGAATGCTGATAGACTTGAAGGAGTTGTTTTGTTTTACATATCATAAATTCATGTTTCTTGGTTTCAAGTAACTCCATCTTCAAATTCTTTGAACAACTGCAGGTTATCATTGGTGAAGAGAGCTTCCATGGGATTTCAAACATGTCTTTTTCTATCACTTTGGCGAGACCTGCATTGATGTTCAACGAAAAAGCCATTCTTTCACTATTTTCAGGTCTGTTTTCTCTTTCTGTGAAGTTCATATGCATTTGTTGAAACAAACATTAGTGTTCTTTGTTGCCTGTTGCTCCGACTTACTGTTCTTCATTGGCTACAGGTGACTCAAAATTTGCACACAATTTGCAAACATACCTGCTATCAAGAGATCATTCAAATTTGAAGTCTGAGTTTCAAGAGGGAAATGGAAAGGTTTGTTTGATTGAGTTATAGTCTCTTGTCTGTTTTTGTTTCGGTTCAAATGTAGACATTAATTTGTCTTTGGTTGCTGTAGAAAATGGTTGACTCAATTGAACAGCAACCTGCTGCAGAAGTGGTTCTCGGTGAACACGTGTTTCTCACAGTAGGTGATTACTTCGTTGCTGAAAAATCTGGCTAGTTTTGTTCAAGAGCTCCTCTTTGGTTTATTTCTTATCCAGATAATATGCTATCTGGTTGTAAGATTAGAAACGAAGAATATACTCAGGACTCCTGACTTAACGGGTGGACAATAGCAGTCATTATTCTTTTTCTGTAAAGAGGATCTCACATCTTATTTGAAGATAAACACTTCTCGAGTGGACCCAGATGATATAATTTTGATTTTTCCCCATTATTTTGACTCGTGTGTTAGTTATTTTTATTGATTATTGCTTTATCAATTTTGGCTTGTTGCATTTTATTTTTCACACTCGTATGTTGTCAATGTTAATGGTGTACCAGTTTCGATGTTAACACTTAATCATGGAGACGAATCACTTTTTAAAATAGTGAATTTGATAGGAATCCATACCTAAAAAAAACTGTCTTATTGAATTGAAAGTAATATTTACAAATGCTCTTTCAGAGTGTTAACAATGCATCTTTGTCTTCCTAAATTCTTCTTTTTTTATGAAGAACATTTTACCCTATACCCTTACATCTATACCTTTACCCTACAATTTATACAAACTTCCTATTATACCCTCCTATATAAACAAAATAGCATCCAGATTAATCATTTTTCTCTGCAAACTCATAGTCTTCTTTCCGGTTAATCTTGTTCGTTTGGGAAACTCATACAGGGTTTCCAGTATTGATTTGTTGCTCATAAATCTCAAACTGGGGTGGGTTCAGAGATCTCTTTTTTTGATTTGATGCTTAGAAATTTCTAATTGGGTTCAGAGATCTCTTTTTTTGATTTGATGCTTAGAAATTTCTAATTGGGTTTTCCGATCTGTCGTTTGCATCTTAGATCTCTTATTGGCATCTGTTTCATTTTTTTTCGTTTTTTTAATGATACTTTTGTTTTAGTTTCGATCTGTTTTTTTTTAATGAAACTTTAGAGCATAAACACTGCATTTTCAAAGAGCTCTTATCTCGAATTCAAATACCAACAAACTCGCTTGCCATTTTCAAATTACCGTACGGTTTATTACTTTTTATGTTGTTAGCATCTCATATTTTGCAATTCCAGAAATATGCTATTTGACCTTTTTGTGAATGTTCACACACCGTGAACAATTTCAAGTGTTTTGTTCTAATTTTACTAAAAAGTAACATTGAATTTTTTGAAAAATTCATGTGAACCGGAAATGTTTATTAGAGTATTTTGGGAAGAAACATTATGTAGGGGTGAACTCGTTGGGACAAAAATTTTGAAAGAAAAAGTGACAAATTTTGAAAGAAAAAGTGAAAAATTAAGGTGTAAAAGTTAATTGGCAAAAAGGGTAAAATTGGAATTTTTGGTTATTTGTAGGGGTGAATGTACATATGTCGGGGTGTATGGTAAAACTTCCTTTTATGAATCCTCCCTACAGTTGTAGCCAAATGGCCTTATTAAAGATAGCTGCATCTGATACAAACTGCCTAACTGCTCCTAATCAATACAAATAGCTGCATATTATACAAACTACTAACCGTTCCTAACTAACTGTATATTAAAATATTGATTGCATCAGCAGTACCCTATCAAGGCTGGGATAAAGTAACTGATTCTTGGGTACTAGTTTATTCTTCCAAGCCTTGACATAGACCAGTGGCCTTTGTTTCTTTTCTAGATTGTAATCAACAAATCAATAGTTGCTATAATAACCAAGCTCTATTATCACTTTATCAGGACAATGCCAAAGCTCCACAGAAGTTGTTACCGAAATTGATGAAGTTCTATTGATTGGGAAAGCCAGTAGTTGCCATTATCAAAGCACAAGAAATCTGAAAAACAATTGAGAGTTCAACTTGTCGTGCATCTAACAAATGTATTTGAGAATTGCTCTTCTCCTATCTGTGTTTGCTCATTCCCGTTGAGAAATACACATGAGTGAGTTTAACTCATGCTGAGAATATACTTGCGTGAGGGCATGAACAAAATCATATGGCAGAAGAGCAGTACTCAATGTATTTTTTTATCAAATCGAACTCATTATCTCAGAATTTTCAACACCAACATATTCTCCTTACACTAACTATTTGTGTTATACCACCACTCATCAATGAAGAAACAAAATCTATTACTTAAACATGTAATGCGGCTAATCTTAAATTGTATATGGTAAATAAATTAATGTCCTAAAAAAAAAAAAATTGGGTCAAAAGTTGCAAGCACGGCTCCCTAATTTTTTTTTACCAAAATAAATATAATTTAAACAAAAAATGTTTGAATATAAAAAATATAAGTGTCCTTAAAAAAACAAATAAATGAGACATACTACATATAAAATTGAATACAATTTTTTTATATAATAATATTAAACACATTAAATAGCAGTAGTCCTACTCGATAACATATTTTCGCACACAAAAAGATTATCTTATAATAATGTCACTTTTAATTATTAACAAGACTAATCCAAAAATATATCAAACGAGGGGATAGAAATTTGAACAATGTCCTCTATTGTAAGAAAATATTAGATTATTTTTTTTTATAGAAATGAGTAATTAACAAATATATTTGTGGAATAAGGTTTGATAAATTAAGATTTTGTTTCTTATAGGATTGATCGGAGTGCATCCAAATAAAACATTTTTGTCAATGAAGATTAAATCAGTTGATAAGGAGTTGGCTCATACCCCGTAAGATATCTCTGTCGAGTCGGTACGACTTGAGACCTGCCATGACCTTGGTGACCCAATTCACCTAAAATTTTCTATAAAAAAATTTTAAGATTCTTTTCGTTTATACTTTTATACTTACTCAACGGAGAACAGATAAACAAAAGGTCACTCATACTATATATATTTAAAACAGTTTACACCACATTAGATGTTATCTAGGTGTCTGGTGAATTTTAGGCAAGTAAAAACTACGTTACCGAAAAATGAATATTTTTAACATACATTTGTTTTTATTCGAGTTTGTCTTCAAAGCTGAAAAATAGGCAAACTAACTGATACCTAACATACAGTGTATCTGAAGTTACCAGGGGAGCCTATAAAGGGAGAAGAGAGTAGTTGAAGGACTACATATGTTAACAGAAATGGTTGGCCAACTCAACTAGAAGAAACAGCTTCTTTATAATTCTCTGACTCACTAGTTTCATCATCATCCAAGCTTGGAGCTTTAGGAAGCAAACCAAGAACTTTAAACATGAGTTGATCAGCATCAAAATCATTGTTAGCAGTGGTAAGGAGCTTTTCACCAGCAAAGATAGAATTGGCACCAGCTAGAAAGCACAATGCCTGCTCAGGCACAGAAAATCGAACTCTTCCGGCAGATAACCTGACCATTGCTTTTGGCATTGTGATACGTGCCGTTGCAATCATGCGGATCATCTCCCATATTTCAACAGGCTGGAAAAAGTGAACAGTTGTCAAGTTCTTATTAGATAATAACTAGAAACATTACGATAGTAGTAATTTGTGAAAAATGATATGTAAGGTAGGTGGGTTGATGAATTTAAGGTAACTACTGATGACACCAATCAAAATATGGCTAAAAAATAAGCATTAACCAATAACCACCAGTCCTAACAGTATCAACTAGGTCTCACACATTACCACGATCAATTCAAACATGAAAAAATATTTCAGGTTTTACATGAAACAACAAGCATAAAAAAAATTATGGGCATTAAAAGCAAAAGGTGGTATATTTGCAGGAACCAAAAACAGACTTAAACCTCTAACAATTCAACATTGCATTCACACAACCACTAAAAATTAAGCTCTATTAGTAATATACCCAAAAGCTGCTAAAAATGCGCAACCTTCTTCATTCTTGCTTTAGATTAGCATATAATCAGTTTAAATTAACTCACCTTCTGATCCTGAAGAGGGGTTCCCTTTACAGCAATAAGTGCATTAATAGGAACACTCTCTGGATGTGTAGGAAGTGTTGATAATGTATGTAACAAACCTACACGGTCTTCCTCTGCTTCTCCAAGCCCGATAATTCCACCTGTAAACAGTTCTCGACTACTCAGACTATTATTTGAAAATTGAAAGAGAAAAAAAAACTGGCAACAAGACATTATCTTGCATAGGGTTCATATATTCATCGTAAAAACAGTTAAATAAACTGGGACCTTGAACAAACTTTCTTTGGATTGCAATGAAAAGTCAAGGGCTTATATGTAAGCAATGGAGGAGCTAGGATTTTATCTCGAGGGGGTCCATGATCAAAACTCAGGATCTCTGAATAAAATAACAACTACACGACTATTTTGATATTATATATAGCTGGAGTTCAATATATGATGTGTCCCAAAAACTAGTCTTCTATGGATAATTTAGCCCCAAATGATCTAAAACTTGCGACAGTTTAACTGAATTAGTCTCGTTTGAAAATCTCATAACTCTCCAAGAAGAAATATTTTGTTGTTAATTAACTGGCAACTGTCAAAAACATATATTATTTACTGCAAATCTAGCTTGCCACAAAATATATAAACAGAAGGTTTATGATTGTATAAGTGGAAAAAATTATGACATTATATTATAATCAACATCAGGAGGATTAAGGGTCTTTAATATTGCATTAGACCTCTGTCAATAGTTCTGTGTGCTGTACAGTATGAGACTAGGAGGATTGTTTATCTGTTGTATTGTGTCAATCTAATAGGATTTCTATTATTTTTTAATGAGTAAATAGTCATTTTGGTCTTTTAAATGTGTGAAATGATGTAATTATAGTCCTTGAATGTATGAAAATTATAAAAACATTCCAGAATGTGTCTTTCCTAAGTCAGTTTGGTCTTCAAATGTGTCTTTTGTTAATTAGTTCGGTTATCAGATGTGTCTCTCGTTAATCATTTCAGCCCATAAAATTACCAGCAGAAGACAGTAAGAATGTTTTTCAATTTTAATACATTTTAAGTACTATAATGATACCACCTCACAAATTTAGAGACCAAAATGAGAATTTACTCGACTTTTTAACCATAGCTTCAGAGATCTCTTACTAACAGCCATATATAAGTTTCGAGTATTGTATTTATTAAAGGGGTATTGTATTTATTAAAGGGGTACACTATAACTATTGTTCATACGGTGAGATTTTTTTTATTTTTTATTTTGAAACGGCAAATATTATTAGGCAAGGCTAGCACAAGATGCACACACCCGCAAAGGAGGAAAAAGAGTACAAAACAAGAGAGCCTTATAACAGCCGGCCTGAAGCTACAACACAGGCAGCTCGGCCTCCTAGCAAACCACCAGACCCGCACCCACTACCAGCTCCCACAGCCACAGGAAGCCTCCCCACTGACCAGGCTGCTGTCAGCAACCGCAACAGCACCACTGCAGGCCAGACAGCACCCAAAAAACCTTTCCCAATAGCTGCGGAACACGCCAGGAGACCAAAAAACAGACAGAACCTCAAACATCCAAGCACCAAAACGCTGCCAAACCTGTCTATGAAGCCACAACAAACCCCAACAGTCATCATCTGCACACCAGTAGGCATACCAAACCCAACCAGCAGCCCTTATCTAAGCAAGCACGCGAGGGGATTCCAACACCATTCGTAAAAGAGAAAAGGCGGTATCTTTAACCGAGTTAAGCACCACCGCCAAGACAACACCTTGATATTTTCCACCAACTCCGTCACCTCCGTTTCCTTAGCATTAAATATCTTGTCATTCCTAGCTTTCCAAATTAACCAAATAGAGGCATGCCAAATAAGACGACGGGGATAATCCTCTTATTTGACGACCCCGCATTCCAACACAACCAATGATTGAACAAATTTTGGGGGATAATAAACATATTATCCATCCAACGAAGGAGTTCCAACCACACCCCTCTCGCAACCTCGCAATGCATGAAAAGATGATTCGTTGTTTCCATCTCCCTATCACACAAAACACAACGCAATGAGATGTCCGGAGGAAGAGCATTACACCTACTTAGATTAGCCCTTGTTGGAACACGATCAAGCAACATCTTCCACGAGAGAGCCACCACTTTAGATGGTGCCGGGCTTTTCCACAATTGATGGAACACTCTCATCGCCTCCAACCCCCAATAATTTTCTAAGACTAACATACGGTGAGATGTGTTAAAAAAAAGTTAAAGACTTTAGGGGGACCACGGCCTCAGTAGGCCACTGTGTAAGGGTTGTGATTAATTGCAGTGAATAAGTTGACTACAATATAAGTAAAAGAATCTTCTGCAATTTGATTTAATGAAACAGTAGCAAATTACATTTATTATGGAATCAATCCAATTGAAGGAATAGAAAAGATAACTGGAACAAAAGGTCTAGAAATAGGAGATTTTCAACAATTTCTTTCATGCTTTTCACATCATTCATCCTTTCTCTTTATAGCAATTTTCTGTTAGCAATATCCCTTTAATTATTGGATCAAGTGACACATGTCTATTTTCACTAACCAATTTGTTGACTCCACTTTGATAACTTGTCTTTTTCTCTATTGATATCATAACATTATACTTCCACATAAACAAGACTCAAGCGTATCAAGGAAGACTAAATTGTTAAGTTGGCCCAATATCAAACCAACATGTTTATACTGCTCAGTCTAGAGCCAAGAAAAACAAAGACATAATGGTTTTTAATGAACACGATTGATAAATCATGATACTTGAATAAAGAATAGAATGGATGAGATTCATGCAACGGATGTTTGCTATTCTAATCAAAGAAAGATTTCGTAAATTTCTTATTATAACTATCTGGCTGAATTTGACCATGAGTAAACAAATTATTGACAGGATTCATGGTATTCGATGGTGAATAAGATTACTTACCACTACAAACATTAATCCCTGCATCACGAACAAACTCGAGAGTTTTTAGGCGCTCATCGTAAGTCCTTGTTGTGATGATGTTTGGATAGTATTCCCTTGAAGTGTCAAGATTGTGATTGTATGCAGTAAGACCTGCCTTCTTGAGCTCACCAGCCTGATCTTTATCCAGCATGCCAAGGGTGCAACACACCTCCATCCCCATACCCCTAAAATGACAAAGATAGCCCAAGTGTTATCATATCTACCTATGAATTGAATCATTATCTCATTTGAAATGTGATCGATAAAAACTTAAGTGTATATTGCAGTCCACACCAACCTATTATTAGGTTAGTCAAATAAATCAGAATAAGAAAAGCATAAAACTAATTTCATAGTAGTTGACTAGTTGATAATTAAGGCAAAAATAAAATGAAGTTGAATTACTTTATTTCTTTGACATATTCAAGTATCTGGTTGAAGTTGGTCTTTCTTCCTATTGTATCCCTCCATGCAGCGCCCATACAAAAGCGAGTACTCCCAGCCTCTTTGGCCTAGAAGAAAAATATTCTCCATATTATTCAAGAACAATCATGGCACCAAACAAACAAAAAGATGCATGGTTTGTCTACGGCATACACACATGCGTGAAGGAGTGCACTTTAGAGGATAAAGAGCAATGGTAACAGTTGATAGAAAAATCAAACAATTGGAATCGTGATAACATACATCCTCACATATAACAAACTATGAACTTCGTAAAATTTCAATGATTGATTTTCCCATAAATGGTTATAATTCCAAACTTCACAATCCTCTTGTTTTGAAGAGCCAAATCCAAAAAACATGATACATGTCTTCCAAATGAAGATACTATAACAACTCAGTGAGTCAACATAAATGAAAGAGTGAGAACTGAAGTTGTATTTACTAAACCTTGGAATAAAACAGTACAATGAAGAAGGTACTGTTGGTACAAATTGCAATGTCTTTGGTGTGCAAAACAAATGATAAAGGGAAGGAACACAATGATAACAAATGATATAGCCTAAGTATAAGGCTCACAGAAATAAGAGAGTGATTCCAATCATTTTACTCGATACCAACCATTGGAGTCAGATTCCCTTTTAAACAAAATCCCTGGAATATTTCTGTTAGCCACCTTACTATCTTGTACATTCTTGTTACCTGATTTTAGGGATCAATTGCCACTTATCCATCTTCCTCGACTAAATATGTTATACCAAGTGTATTGATCCAAATGCTATTTTGGATAATAACAGATACATTTCCTTATTAAAACACCAAGATACATGCTATTTAAACAAATATGTGTCCAACATCCTAAATTGATTATTAGCATAAAAAAGATCACCTTGACTGCGGCCTGAAGAACAGCATCCTTGTTCAAAAGCTTTTGACCTTTAAGTCCTGTATCATATCTAGAGGATTGAGGGCAATAAGAACAATCCTCACTACACCCACCAGTTTTCACAGAGAGAAGAGTACACTGTTGCACCTCCCTAAAGTTATGAGCATGTCTATGAACCTGTGCCTAAAAAATCACAAAACACAAATTCAGTACAATTGCAAATAATTTTCAGACTATGCTCCCATACCATATTTTCCAACCAAAATGCCTCATTTCCTTAATGGGTTTCACTTGTCCAATTAAAAAATCAAAACTTTAGCCAAAAAACAAAAGGGGTTTTGTAACTTGAATTGTAAAGTAAAATTACTTACCCCATGGAAGAGAAGATCAAGAATGGGAGAGTCATAGATAGATTTGACTTCCTCTTTTGTCCAATCGTTTCTGGGGCCATTTTGTATGGTTTTCTCAGCTTGAATTGCAGCTGCTGATGAAGTTGAAAAGGAATTACAATGCTGTAACGCCCAAATTGAAGATCTTGATTGTGAACGTAAAATGGGTCTCAACCAAAACATGATTCTTCTTCTTCTGAATTCAAAATTGGGGTAGTTTGAATATGAAAAATGTGTTTTTTTATTGTTCTCAATGGAAAGGGTTGGTGATTCCAATAGTAGTAGTTAATCACGAAGTGAAGTAAAGGGATCTGAATTAAGTGTCTTTGATGCAGTAAAGGCACGCTCTTTCGGTTAAGTTCGTCCATTAGATCAATCGAATGTACTGAATTAAGCCACGTATTCAAATTGTAGTTTACTAGATGAATGTGTGGCTTGATGTGATTCACTTGATTAATCCAATGGATGGATTTGACCAAAAGGCATGTGCCTTTGCCACATCAAAGACACACAATTCAGGTCCAAAGTGAAGGAAGATGTAGTAGTTGGTGGATTCTGGTTTTTGAGTTTGGTTTGTTTATGTGCTGTGTTGGGATTCTATTGTTATTTTATTTGACCACCAAAAATGTGATGATGACTCATATTTTACTCATTGGGTTAGTTGAAAATGGAGTTACTTTTTTAGTTTTTCTTATACAAACAAATATAACTATTGGATTTTGCTAGAAGCCACCCATAAATGTGTTTTTTAGCAACTAACACTTTAAAGTGTGATTTTCACTTTTTAGTTATAATTTTGTTAAACGACACCTACATAAAAATTAGTTGGAGTCTTTTAACAAATCTCATAATTATTATATCCTTCCTATATATAAAACAAATGTTAATGTATTTTGATGACACTAGTTAAAGAATCAAAAGTACGAAATATTATCTTATAAATTGTGTATTTTATTTTATTTTTTTAAAAAAAGTTTCATTGTAGTATTTGTCCTATTCTTCTATTTATAATTCTTTAACAAATGTTATAGGGTTTTTTTTTTACATGAGAAAAAGTCAAAGCGAAAACAAAAACAAAAATAAAAGACTAATGGCCGTGTTGATAAACAACACTCATATTGTCTGCCGTAAGCAATAAACGAAGCTCGGTTGGAGGGTTAAGCACAATCAATAGATCACTCGAAGACCTTGTTCCAAGCTTGGCTAAGAAGTCAGCACACATATTACCCTCTTTGAGAGTGTGACATAGTTGAAAAGTCCAATCTTTAGCGATGTACTTCCTAATAATAACTATCTCATTTCCATAATGGTGAGTGGAAACATCATCATACTGCACTAAGTGAATGATATTCATGGAGTCAGTTAACAAATAATGTCTCTCAAGCCTTCATCCCAACAAATTTGAATCTCATGCATTAATGCTAAGATTTCGACATGAAGAATATTTGTGTAGCCAATATTACCATGAAAGTCACACATAAATTGTCCATCGAAGTCTTTAATTAAGCCACTGAATCCTGTTATCCCCAGGTTGGTTTCAGCACTACCTTTTTGCCAAAGATTTAATTTCCATTTATGTACTTTATAAATATTTTATATTACACACCTTTTTCTTGAGAGATTGTATTTTTATTTTTATTTTTTGTAAAAACACGTGCAAAATTTGGTGATATTTTATATTCAACATATATTTCTAAGTTCCGTAACAATAAAATATTATATATACTTTGTAAAAAATAAAATAAATTATTATGTCAATATATAACAAGGACGATTTGACGAGAAATTCATAAAAAGCCTTGGTTTTTGTTTTCATGCATTTAAAACATAACTATTTTTATTGTAAAATATGATAATAATAATAATAATAATAATAAATGATATAGGGTCCCTTCAAAAAAAAAAAAAATGACAAAGGGTAAAAATGTGTTTAGTTGACATAATAAATGTAAAAATAGAATAAAAGATGATAATCTACAGAGTTAAATGATGATAATTTATTTGTTCAAAACATTATTTAAAACGTCTAAAAAATAAACACGTAAAATAAATTATAAACTCGTATCGAAAATATAGTTGTCAAGCAAATATATTATTTTATTTTAAAAAAGCAAATTTTTTTTTTATCATACAAACTTAACCAGTTGTGGACACAAGTTTTAATTAATTTAAATATCCAATCTTAAATAATGAATAAATAAAAAAAATCTGGGCAGCATCGTGATTTGAAATTCCAAATCAATCAATCAATTATTGAGGTGAGTAACGATTACGATTCAATTGGATCGATACCACATCATTTCAGAGGCGAAAAATGATGGTGCCGTTACTTGCTTTGATTGTTTCTTCACTTTTCATTCCAAACGGAGTTTTATCAATTCCCTCTGCTACTGTTCCCGCCTTCCTTTGGTCATCTCATTATAATCTGTAATAATCATTTTCCATTTTCAATTCATTAATCTGTTTCTATGATGTCGCTATTTTTGTGCTAATTCACCGTAATTAGTCCTTTCAGCCCGCTGTGAGACTACGGCATCAGTTTTATAGTTTACTACTTTAGATTTGCAGATTTTGTGGTTTTTTTAATGTGAAACACAACCTTTGGTATCATTTAGTTCTTGTTGTCTTTAGTAGCAACAATGTGAGTATGCTAGATGCTTTCATGTAGTAATAGTATGTATGTATACCATATAAGAAGAATGGGGATGTACATACATACATATATAGTCCTCGAGTATTCATGTCTCTTGTTTACATTACCTGTTCAACAAATCAGAAAATCGTTTATAAACTTATATCTTGCTGGACCTTTGCAGGGTCTCGGAGAACGGATTGAAGGAGTCTGTTAATTATCAGGTCATTTCTCCAAAAGATCTAGCAAAGTCTGTTTTGTCTGAAGCAGGCTGGTCGAATTTTCTGGTACTATACTTTTCCACAAGATTAGTTTCCTATTATATATGTTCTTTTTTGTTTTCTATTAATGATGATAGCATTTATTCAGTTTTGGTCTCTTCTATCATTATTGTTGCTGCGGTATTTTTAATTTCCTTTTTCAATTTTGTATTTGGACAGTGCAAAGGGAAGAAATTTCAGGATCCTCTCGATCTGGCACTTCTATTTGTTGGTGGAGAGGTAATATCATTTAAGCGTTTGGATAGATAGTTTGTGTTTTAAGTTGTAACTTTCTTATTTTACATTTGTCGTCTTGATCTTAGAGATTCCTGTCAATGAGTGCAGCGGCATTGTTTCAATAAGCTTTGTTACATTTTACCTTTGCAGTTACAGTCTTCAGATTTAAGCTTGAACAAGCATGCAGACTCAGCTCTTTCATACTTGCTCAAGGTGAGAGAATTGTGACTTATGCAGTCTAGTCTATTAAGTTTTCTGTGTAAAAGTGATTCAGGACAGCTAATGGAATTATTTTTTCATTTTTTGATTGCGACACTCTCCATTGTCATGAACAGGACTCTTTTGTCAAATCCAACACTTCCATGGCGTTTCCCTATGTTTCAGCATCGGAGGATGTGAACTTGGAAGACTCATTGGTTTCAGGATTCGCTGAAGCCTGTGGAGATGATTTAGGAATTGGCAACGTTGCTTTCCTTGGATCTTGCTCCATGGGTAATGGAAATCGCGAAGAAACTGCAGCTTTACAATCAGTTCAAGTAATCGACAAATTCACGTGACATGTCCAATTATGAAATTTTAGGTCCTTCCTTGTAATGGTTGTATGATGCTTTTTATTGTCCATTATAACTTTATAGGCCTATTTGACCAAGAGGAAGGAAGAGAGCCACAAAGGGAAAACAGATTTGGTTGTGTTCTGCAATGGTCCTCAAGATTCAAAAAAAGTTGACAGAACACAATCTGAAGGTACATCTACTTCAGAGTTATGGGCTTTGTCCGACATAATCTTACCATCTGCTGAGTGTTCTCATGCATGTTATATATTTTTAGGTGAAGTTTTATCCGAGCTTATCAGCTCTGTAGAGGAATCTGGGGCAAAATATGCTGTACTTTATGTGTCAGATATCTCGAGGTCAATCCAGTATCCTTCTTATAGGGATCTGCAAAGGTTTCTAGCAGAAAGTACATCAGGGAATGGATCAACCAATTCTACAGCTTGTGATGGAGTCTGCCAGCTTAAATCATCACTTTTGGAGGGACTTTTAGTGGTAAGCTTCTTTCCCCATTTTTACAAGTGCTTGGGAGTTCTTGTTGATTTATCTTGCAACTTCTACGAATATGCTAATCTGGCAAGAGATAAACCTTCTTATGAATAAAACATAATATAGTTACAATCGTACCACTCTTTTTGCATGTTCCATTTTTTCTTCTGTTTTTCCTTTTCTTTCTCTGTGATTAAATTATCTGGTACCACAAGTACACTTCATATACTTGCTTGTAGGTTTCTGTTTGTTTCTGAGTTCTGACTTAATTCCTCAAATTTTAATGATACAAGCATGGATGATATTGTCCTTTCTTTATTTGCTACCCTACAAACTGTGCAATTGGTTATTTTGGTTTGTCTTAAAACTTCTAGCCACTATTGCATGGCATATTTCCTTGTAGAACTGCTGACCTTGAATCTGAGACGTGAACCTTTATTAACAACACTAAAGTATTCATAGCCTTTGCACACTGAATTTAAGAAGACCTTGTATACATGTCTATAGACAGACTATTGTCGAGGATTGAATATTGATGTACTTGCCTCAACTAATCCTCAAATGGTATACATCTTGTTTGGACTTTGGAGAACCCTGCATTTGAACTATTCAGACCAAATAATAAGTGAGCATCATTTATAAAACATTAGAAAGATGTGAAATTTAATGATTCACATAATCAAAGTTAGAAGCAAAATTCTAATGAAAATAATACAGAAAGAGGAAAAAAAGGTATAAAGATCCAAAACAAGTTACAATTCACTGCATCAAAATTATGAAAAATATCCATGATAGACGATACTACACAAAAGAGTTGTTGCTTCCCGCCAGAACGGTGTCTGTCCGTGTCGGAGCTATATTAGAGCAAGAAAAAAAGAATTATTTTTAATTGGACACCTAAATGAGGTGTCTTACACGTGTCATACGGGTGTTGGTGTTTGACACATATTAGTCACGAGACATACAAAGGTGTCCTTGCTTCTGAGAGAACTCGTCCACTAAGAATTTATATCAATGAATTGTAATTCAGATCTGGTTATAAATCTATAATTCAAATTCCTAGTAAAAGATAACTCCTAAGATAATGATATAATCTACAATGGCTAACACCTTCCATTAATATCTGATGTTACTTCTACTCATTTTTTTATGACTTTGTTGATAGAGTGTTGGATTATCCCAACATTATGATATCCTGATGAGATTGCTTTTGTGATAATCCAGGGAATAGTTTTGTTAATAATTTTGATATCGGGCCTTTGCTGTATGATGGGAATTGACTCCCCAACAAGATTTGAGGCGCCACAAGAGTGATGATCCATTTGTTAAAGATAATAACTGTTCTGGTTCTGGGGTCTACTGCATTACTGCTATATTATTTGCGATTTTTTACGGAGGCTCGGATGAATGTCCTGTAATTTTTTACTTATTTCAGGGACTAATCATGTTGAATGTTAAAAATAATGTGTACCAGTGTATAAAAGTAAAACATCTATTGTAGGTTTTAATTTCGATCCTGCGGGTGTTGTAAAATTTTAAGTAAGAAGCAATTTCATTACAGATTCAATACAATAATTACTCAGTTAGTTTACTGTTGTTTGTTTTTAAGCTTTATTCCTGTTAAAAGTATCTCAGAGAAGACAAAGAAAGAACCAAATGATATAGTGAATGAATGCAATTCACACTTGATTATTCTTATTACTGAATCTGTACAACATACTTCAAGTATAAGGGGAGTCATACCAACGGATTAATAGAAGTAACTAATTACATGACTATCAATTGATAACAGAAGTTGTGAAATGTAGAGGCAGCAACACCTCAAAAGTTGGAGACTGGTGAAGAGCTAATACGTGTTTACACAGTTGATTACACCATTTGTTACTGAGCAGACTTAGTTACAGAACTAAGGACCTGTTTGACTATCACTTCTAATTGAGTCTTTATGTTCTCATTATGATACTTCTATAATGGCTCGTAGGAATAAGGCGGTTTGAGAGTGCAAGCAAACATTAATTCATTAATATCATATTTGCGTGCTTGATCACAAACAAGTATGGGGTACCTATGCACATGCAACCCTCTCATTAATTTCCTTTAAAACCCAATTAACTTCCCATCTACTCTCTATTCATAATTTTTCCACGTTACTCTTTGAATTTGGTACAACACTAATTGATAGTTAATTGGTACTTGTTGTACATCCATTCTAGATTTCCTTCTTATATCTTTTAAGCTTTTTATGTTAAAGTTAAATTTCTTTAGCTTCAAATCAACATAACAGCATGGAGATTGAAGCAGCAAGTGGTAGCAACAACAAAGGATGCAACATGGATGAGAGTGAGGATGAAGCATATTGTGGCCTTAATAGAGGAAGCTTCTTAGCATGGGAAGATCTAAGAGTTATGTTGCCAAATTTTGGGAAAGGACCAACTAAAAGGTTACTTAATGGACTAAATGGTTTTGCTGAGCCTGGTAGAATCATGGCTATTATGGGTCCTTCTGGCTCTGGAAAATCCACTTTGCTTGATACACTTGCAGGTTCATAACCAGTTACTTCATTCTTATCTTACATATATATGTCCTATGTATGCTCGATATGTTTCTTTTCTTAGAAAATTGCTCTTCTCCCAACCAAAATTGCTCACTCCTACATAAACCGACCAAAATAACCCCGACGTGGGTTAACTCACCTTCGGTGTAACCAATGTGAGTTAACTCACGTTGTTAACAAAACCATTCCTTTTTTAAACCTTATCAATAACTTGCTTCTGCAAAACCACCTAACATCAAACTGTACTCAAGAAGAGTTTAGCCATTCCACGAAACATGCAAATATCATTTATCAATTTGTTTTTTCTTCTAGTGTTGACTTAGACTACACCATTGTTTCTTTTTTGTTTTTTCTTAAATGTAAAAAATTTGTATTCATAAATTTTTTCAAATGTGAAAATCCAAAATCCAATTTTTTTTATTCTGTACAAAAATGTCTATTTATGTATCTTCCTTTTGTTATGAAGTTTTGGTAACTTTTACTTAAATGTCTAATTTAAATGTCTAAATGTTGCAGGTCGACTTGCGAAAAATGTGGTAATGACAGGAAATGTTCTTCTCAATGGGAAGAAAAAAACTCCAGGCTATGGTTTTGTTGTAAGTACACTAACACAAACTCTTTCTTTTGTAGAGGACTTTCAACTGAAATTTGTACTTTAACATAATTCGTTTTGAGCATCAATATATTCATTTATGCAAAGACTCCAAAATGTACCCCATTCTATTTGTTGATGGTTGTTCATAGACACACTCATTTTCCAATAATATCAGAATTAACTTTAACAACATCTCACATCATAGACTTTAACTATAGAAGTTAATAGGTGAACAATTTTAAATGACACCGTACAATTTCAGAGATTTATTTGTCATACTTACAATTTCAAGAATCAATTAGTATATTCACTTGTTTAAAAATAAACGATTGATCATACTCATTAATTGATGTTGAAACTTCAGGCATACGTAATGCAAGAGGATGTGTTATTGGGAACTCTTACAGTAAAAGAAACAATAACATATTCAGCACATCTACGTCTTCCATCAACAATGTCCAAAGAAGAAATCAGCGGCTTAATTGATGGAACAATCATTGAAATGGGTCTCAATGACTGTGCAGATAGGTTAATAGGTAACTGGCATTTGAGAGGCATAAGCGGCGGCGAAAGGAAAAGAACTAGCATCGCCCTTGAGATTCTCACAAGGCCTCCGTTGCTGTTTCTTGATGAACCAACCAGTGGCTTAGATAGTGCTTCTGCATTTTTTGTTGTTCAAACTCTTAAAATTTTTGCTTGTGATGGAAGGACCGTTATTTCTTCTATTCATCAGCCAAGTAGTGAAGTCTTTGCACTTTTTGATGACCTTTTCTTGCTTTCCGGTGGCGAAACTGTTTATTTTGGTGAAGCCAAAACAGCAATAGAAGTATAGATTTTTTCATTATTATATCTTCTATAGAGATCATAAACTTTATTATCTTATTGCTTTTTAAATATGTTTCTGGTCTCTTCAAATATATAGGTTTTCAATTTGTTGTGCAGTTTTTTGCTGAGGCTGGTTTCCCTTGTCCGTGGAAAAGAAATCCTTCTGATCACTTTCTAAGATGTACCAATACTGATTTCGACATTGCATCAGCTACACTAAAGGTATCTCAAAGGATTCATGCATTTAACATTTAGCAGTTCTAACTATATCCTTTTAGGTTTTAGATGATTAATTAATAACATACTCATCCCACATAGGATCTTTTGGAATAGCTTGTTGGAAAGGGAGAAGAAGGCGTATAACAACCAAACACTATTTGAAATAGCTCATGATATGGTCATAAGTTGTTTTCAGCTTACTTTATACTCCCTCTGTCCCAAATTGTATGTCGCTTTAGGGAAAAAAATTTGTCCCAAATTATATGTCGCTTTACAATACCAATGCAACATTAATGTTACTTTTCCTATTATAACCTTAACTATTTATTACTCTCTCTTCTTTCAATTCTTTCATTTATCTTTCCCATATTATTTATTAAGGACAATTTTGTAAAACATCTCATAATACTTTTTCACACAATATTAATTGTATTTCTTAATATGCGTGAAATGCCCAAAACGTCATACAATTTGGGACGAAGGGAGTAGTAGTTTATAATAAATTCATTAACTGTTTTCAGCTTATTTTTACAAACTAATTTAGATGCTTATCGTCGTAAGTTGTTTTCAGCTTATGTAGAGTTAACCCTATTTCTTCATCGGTTGTAGAAACATCTTACACATTATGTTTTTGACTTATGCTATTTGCTTAATATATGCCTTTATTGCAATTAAAAGTATGGAAGTGTGGATATAGTGATAACTTGTAGAAATCTATATACTTCCCTATGTAAGTTCTAATTTGAATTTTTGTGGCAACACTTATTCACATGTATTTGTTTCTTTCACTTTTTCTCTTAATAGGATGTTCCAAATTCAGAAGATCCTTTCATGAATTTGGCTACAGCACAAATTAAGTCAATGCTAGTTGAGAGATTTAGGCGTTCCACGTATGCCGAAAGGGTAAAAGACAAGATTCAAGAACTATCAACCAATGTATGCATTTGAACTTAGCTCCACACTTTCATTAATATAATTCAACTGATATTCGATGCTGAGCTTAAATCCAAAAAATATTCTCTAAGCTCCGTGTCTAGTATTTGTGTCTGTGTCAGTGCTTATAATATTGATTATGCTAGTGATAAATGTACTACAGGATGGGCTTGAAACTGAGAGAAAATACGGAAGCCAAGCTAGTTGGTGGAAGCAACTGTCCACACTGACAAGGAGATCATTTGTGAATATGTGTAGAGATGTTGGTTACTACTGGTTGAGGATTATAGTCTACATCATTATATCTATAGGTATTGGAACTATCTATTTTGATGTTGGCTATAGCTATACTTCCATCTTGGCTCGTGGCACCTGTAGTGCATTTATATCAGGATTTATGATGACCATATCAATTGGAGGCTTTCCATCAGTCATTGAAGAAATGAAGGTAACACAATTAGATTCAAGAAATGAAACTAATTATTTAAGTCAATAATCTGAGTTATAATCAGATCAAATTTTCATCATTGCTTTGGAAATGTATGGATGAGATTATTTGAATTTGAGCCAGTTTGGATTAGCTTATTTGAGTTTATCTACCAACATAAGCATAGATGAGACTGTTTGAGAGATCTTATTGAAACAGCTTATGTCATTTCTACAAACAACTTTTACATAAGTTCATGTACGATAAGCACTAAGTGAACTTATACATATGAACAGGTTTATAATCATGAAAGGCTCAATGGATATTATGGAGTAGCAGCATATATTTTAGCAAACTTTATTTCATCATTCCCATTCCTGGTTGTTATTGCTCTAACTTCTTGCACAATCATATATAACATGGTGAAATTCAGGCCAGGATTCATTCACTATGTATTTTTCACTCTTAACGTCTATGGATGCATCTCAGTGATTGAGAGTATCATGATGGTTGTAGGTTCACTTGTTCCAAATTTCCTTATGGGACTGACGATAGGAGCTGGATTCATTGTAAGAACAAATGGCTTGGAAAATTCTACTTGAAACCTACCACATGATCCATATGTGTTAATTGTTCATAGACTGTTGGTTGTTTATGCAGGGAATCATGATGATGGCATCTGGATTCTTTAGGTTGCTATCTGATCTTCCAAAACCGGTTTGGCGCTATCCAATTTCATATATCAGTTATGGCGCATGGGCAATGCAGGTAATTTCCGTTCATATTAAATGTCTGTTTGGTTCTGGTCCCATAAAATTTGATTTTGGTTAAAAGTGAGTTGAATGTAAAGTGACTTATGCTTGGGTAAATTCATGTAAAAGTGGGTTCAATAATAAATTTGAGGCTAAAAATCAGTTGTAGAGGCAAAAACTCCAAATTTTAGTTTCAAGTTAGAATCAATTCTCGAAGCAAAATCTGTTCTACTCGATAACTTCAGAACAACTTAAAATCAATTTTGCATCCTCCAATAGTGGAACCAAGCATACACTATAAAATTAATTTTTTAGGAAGTTGACAATTTTGACCGAGTAAATTAATAGCAAGTTGATACTTGAGACTAAAGCAACATATATTACATCTTCTTTTTTTGTGACTACATATATTACATCTTTTAAGGACCCAATTGTGCATTTATTCTATATTCATTGATGACAATAGTCTACAATATCAATAAAAGTAGTATTAGATATAAAATCATATAAATTTTTAACCAACATCTGAAACTATCTAGAGAATTACACTATATGAGTGTTACAAATGAGCATAGCACAATGTTGCATACTGAGAAATGCATCAAACCCTTTGTTGTTTGTTGGATATGTCTCAATTGCAAATCTCAGATAGATTCGTGTACTATTTTAAAATTTGGGTTAGTCTAAAGTGCAAAAGACAAGAGAAGGTGATTGACCAACAATAAGGGTCTGTATATCTATTGGATGTGAAATCTCAAATTTTGGATTAACTTTTTGTTCAACTTCTGTATATCTATCAGGTAAACTTCTATTGGGAGTCCAGGGAGCGGCGATAGGCTAAACTTCTAAGATCCCTAAAGACATTAAGACATCTTAATACCACATCTTCACCCAAAACCTTAAGACATTAGCTATATGGTTCACCTCTCTTATATATCCAACATTTTCTACATTCCTAGTCAAACAATCTCCCTCTCAAGTGTGAGTCACTGACATCACTAGCTTGATCTACATTAGGGCCCCACTCTTGCTCCCCTATGAGCCGAACCACGACTTTGATACCATTCGTTGGGGAGACCAAGGGGCGTCGAAAGTGAACATGAGCTAAACGTCGAAGACCTCTAAGAGACCTTTTGACACCACATCTTTGCGCAAAACCTAAAGGGTCTGTTTGGGAGTTTAGGATGGGAGGGGAGAGTTTTGAAAAAAAAAGTAAGGATGAAGTGGAAATAATAACAAACTTTGGGAGGAGAGGACTTGGGAGTTTTATTTTTCTTCATCATAAAAGATCCCCCTAATTTGGGGAACTCCAAAATTGTATTAGAGAAGGATTTTGGGGGGGGGGTTGGATAAATTCTCCAAATCCAATCTATGTTTTTTTTTTTTGATGGAAAATCCAATCTATGTTGTTATAATACTTTCTAGATTAAAAGTATATTAATCATAAATATTAATTTATCATTTTCTACAAAAGAACACTTTCAATTTTTTTTGAAAGATTTCTCTATTTCTTCCTCTAATTTCATCCACCCAAAGCTCCCCCTTGCCTCCAAACTCCCAAACAGAGCCCAAGACAATGAGTAAATGAGTCACCACCCAATATTTCCTCATTCCTAATCGATGTGGGACTAACCACTCACACTTAAAATCCAACAAACTCAAGTGCCGCATTAAATAAAGATAAGACATTAAGAGTGTTAGATGTGAGATACTAACAGTTTTGGATGAACTTTTTGTTCAACTTCTGCACATCAGAGCCTGTAGTACAAGGGCTACTACTAGCTAGTAGAAGTAACCTCAAGAGTGTACTAGTACAGATGAAGGAAATAACATGGAGGAACATAATATGTTTCTATAAGTCAACAATATTTTAATAAGGTTGAAGCTAGCATAATATGTTTCTATAAGTAAATTTGAAGATTGTTGTATGTAACATTGACATTTTAGATTGGAAGTGTTTCAGATATGTGACATATGTCAGTATCTATTCTATACCAACACAACACCAATACATATTTTATATTCAATCACTTTCATTTTTTTTTTTTTAAATTGTTATTGGTGTCTAAGTGTTAGTGTCCGTTTCGTGTCCCGTGTCGGTGTTTGTATTAGTTTTTCATAGTTCATGTTGTATATATTTTTTTCCCAAAAAATGAAAAGAAAAATAATGAAATGTTACTTGTCAAAATATATGAATGATTTGATGCAGGGTTCATACAAGAATGACTTGCTTGGGCTTGAGTTTGATCCATTAATCCCAGGTGACCCAAAACTGACAGGAGAATATGTGATGACACACATGTTGGGGATTGAATTAAGCCATTCTCAGTGGTGGGACTTAGGTGCTCTATTTTCCATTATCATATGCCACAGGATTCTATTCTTTATTATTCTCAAGTTCAAGGAAAGAGCTTGACCATTATTTCAAGCACTTTATGCAAAAAGAACCTTACATCAGCTTGAGAAAAGACTTTTTTTTTTCGGAAAATGCCATCTTTTCCTTCCATGAGGCATCAACCAATTCATTCACTATCTTTTCAAGAGGATCTTGATTCTCCATTCCACAACTAGAAGAACGACCAGAAAGCAGAATATATAGCTATAATTAAATTCTGCTGGATTTTTCAGATATTAGTTGCTTTTATATGGTTATTTAATTAACTCGCAAAATTTGCATTCTTTTTGTTAGCTTATGTATAGGGGAGGAAATGTTTCAGAGCCTTTTGCACACTTAATATAAGAAGATTGAATATTGTTTGGTGATTGAATATTGATGTCCTTGCATCAACTGATCCTCAAATGTTTGGACTTTGGAGAACCCTGCATTTGAACTATATATTTAGACAGTAATATGTGAGCATCATTTATAATTTTTTTGAAAGAGGTGGAAATTTGATGATTCACATAATCAAAGCTAGAAGCATAATTGCACTAATAAAATCAACAGAAATAGGAAAAAAAAAGAAGGTAAAAATAGGAAATTTGATGATTCACATAATCTAATTTTTTAATTGGACAGCTAAATAATGAGGCGTCTTACACGTGTCATAGGGGTGTTGGTGTTTGACACATGTTAGACATGAGACATGCCTAATGCAAAAGGTGACCTTGCTCATGAGAAAACGCCTCCAGGCCCCTAAGAACTCATGGAGTTTCTCATTTATGCTACATTGGCTGGTTGGTACTTTGTTTTGATTGGCATAGTTTTGGATCTATTCTCTATTTGCAGCAATCTTTTGTTGAACTTTTGTTGCTTTGTGTTCTTTGAACTATTATGATGATCATTATGCATCAATGGACCTACTAGTTTGAAGGATCCATATCCATGTCTCTGTTGCATAGTGCTTCTGCTACCACTAAATGTAGGAGGAGGTTTGTGCTAACTAGAATGTTTGTTTCACATTCTCACATATAAGATATATAGTTTGATACACTAGTTTGCTTTTGGTACCAGATATGTTTGTTTGTCACCTTAGCCATCGATTGACTACTCACCTACAACTGATGATTCCCAAGAAAGTATGTGGTGGCGCGGTAGAAAATTTACCAAATATATTTCAGAAATCAGAATCCAGCTGCGCCAAAATCTATGGTCAGAAAAGCAGCTCATCAAGTATTTTATTTTCAATTACATAATGTATCAAAAGGTGTGCAATTAAGCTTTGCTGAAAATAACATTTTGAGGTTAATTTCAGATTATAGATCGAGTATCTGTATTAATAGTTTGTATTTAAATGGTAATTGTGGTTAACATTTTAGTTATTGAAGTCATTGAATTGCTTAAGCAATCTATTTTGTACTTCATGTATTGTCAAACATCCAAACTTGTATGTAAATGATGCAAGGGGAACACTAGACATGACAAGAAACAAATTTTTTTTATTCTTAATTTGATTACTTTATAATTTTATTATTTTAAAACTTGCAACTTTTGTATGTTTACTACAGAAAATCTAGATGGTGATTAGGGATTATATTCAATTTTTATTGCTGTTTATCCCAATATAATTAGCTAAAATTGTTTTATAGAGATTGGTTGTGAATTAGCTACTAAATGGTAACACTTTTTGATGTTGCTGATAATACTCTCAGGGGTTACTGAAACTACTTAGTAACATAGACTTTACCTAACAAATGTTACTAAATCTAAAAAGTAACATGTTTTTGATTTAGTAACACTTTTCAATTGTTACTAAATCTCATATATGCTGCTGTGTTCCACTAATATCGAATGTTCTTTTCAATTGTTATGACTTTGTTGATATACTGTCGAAATATTTATGATTTCGTATTGAATTTACCTTTGTGATAATCCAGGAAAAAGCCTCACAAAGTTATACTCATAAATCATATGCATTTCAAGGAATTTACTGTGTTTTTTAAGTTTTATTCCAGTTAAAATAACTCAGAGAAGGCAAAGAAAGTAGCAAATGATATAGTGAATGAGTGCAATTCACACCATACTTTGATTATAAAGAGAGTCACAGTAGCAGATTAATAGAACTAAGTAAATAACATCACTATAGTATCAACTGATAACAAAAACTGAAATATAGAGGCTGCAACACCCCTCCAAAGTTGGAATTTGTATGCCTAATAACGTTCCAAGTTTGGATTGGAGACCGGTGAAGCGACCAAGAACTAATTGGTGTTTACACAGTTGATGTAACATACTTACATTATTAGTTATTGATTTCATGATATACCTTTAATGATGAATGGTATTATGGTAATGCAAGTGATAATAAAAGACTAAAGCTAAAACAGAAAGTACTTTATGACCATACCCAAGACAATAACTCTCCCCCTCCTCTCTCTCTTCATAATTTATCCATGTTACTGTTTTGTGTAGTAGAAAAAATATTTTTCTTAGAAATTTATTGATTAATTAGGCAATATTTGTACTACGAACCGAAACTTTATACCCCATACGTACCGAATTCTTCTCATGTCGCGTACCGCAAACCCAAACCCAAACCCGTATCGTAGCGAACTCAAAATATGGTATGAACATAATGAGTCACATGAAGTACAAATTTGAAACAAATTAAAAATAACAATAGAATACAAACAAAAAAGCCACAAAAATTCGAATACAATTATTATATCTCAAACCGGAAGTGATGGAGACCAAAACAGAAAGTTTCAATGGTGGTTTTCTAGAAGAACGGTTGGAGGTTATTTCACCTTTATTTTCACCATAGTTTGATAGTTACAATGATCAATTATGAAATTTGATTCATATTGCTAAAACACACTTTAAAGCCCCGGCACATGTAGGGAACCATTGTTTGGATCAGGTTAATAACATCTAATCATATTATTAATTTCTTTTTCTTTACTAGAGATTGATTCTTCAATAATCTTAGCAATAACGAGTATGGAGTGCAAAAAAAAAAGGTGGAAATCCACTTTCATGCGTATTGGTACCTATGGAAGTGGCGAAACAAATCTGTTTTTGAGGAAGGATTTTTAAGACCTTAAGATCCTATTCACGTAATCCTCAAGATAGCGAGGGATATTGATAATTGCGAGTACAATTGTCTTACAAGAGGGCAATATAAGATGGTTACTAGGAGATGTAATCTTAATGGGGCCACGCCCTCTTGATCTGTCGTATCCATGAGGTCATAAACATGAATTGGCAGATCAGTTTAAAGCATACGTGTTGAGAAGGCAATAGAAGCGTTGATTGGTTAGCTAACTATAGCTTAAATCATAGTTCATTCATTTGATGTAATAAATCTGGAAAATCCTCTTTGATGATATTTTTAGAGTTTGTATGTCTAAGAATGTGTGTCGGGTTTCGTATTTATTTTTCTCATGGGTTTTGCCTTCTTCTTGTACCAATTTCTTTTGTTCAAATTGACCTAATTTACGATGATTAATTTGGTTCAGATTTCACATCTTTTAGCAGTAGAACCAAATCAAATTAAACAAATAATATTTGGTTTGGATTGGTTGATTTTTTTTTTTTTTTGACAAAAACAAAATGATATTCATTAATTCAAATTGAGAGATTACATCATTCAACACCAAAACGTAAATGATGAATATGCGAACAAACTCACAGCATCCAAGTTAATAGCATACAACGATATAATGCCTACAAAAATATATGATAAAATTAAAGTGACCGGAATATCCATGGCCTCCGGATCTGCAACGTTGATGCCCAAATCTTTGATTGAATAATCGATCTTCAATATGAATCAAATGAACACCGCAAGAAGACGGAAAATCAAACAACGCCGCACAAGACGACGAACAACAAACCACCACACTTAGATGATGAAATCACAAAGAAAAAACTTAGATCTATGTGAAAATCACTTATTTAGATTGAAATATAGAGAAAAAGATGAAGAGGGGTGATTTCAAGTCAAGAATTGACCCAAAACCACCCCTCAATGGAAAATCTGGAAGAGAAAATCTAGAGAGAGAAAATTAGGGCCGGCTTGTTGGATTGGTTGATATTTTTCGTAAAAATGGAAAGTAAAAATAAATAAAATACTTTTTGCTCAATCTTAGCAATATATCATTAAAGGAAAACGAGTTAACTATGATAGATGAGTCACGGTATAAATGAAAATTTTAAAATTTGTATACCCACATAAAAATTGAGAAATGTGAAACATAATCTTAGTAAACTTAGTAACTATGCACACATATTTGTTGGTTTGGTGGAGTCCGGGTATGCTTCATTTACATATGCTCCATTTATCCCATTTAAGGTCTTGGATGAATGACATGTGGTGGTAAAAGAAAAATTAAGGGTTGAGATTTAAAATAATTAAATAGAAATTAATCAGGCATCCTCTTCCCTCATGTTCTCTTCGCCGCTGTTATCCTTTCTAGGTCATATTCTCTTCTTCTTCACTTAATTTTTTGTCAATTTCCATCGAAATATCACCTTTTCATTTTTTTTTCCTTTTCTGAATAATAATCAACTACATAAAAAGCAAAAACAATATAAGATAATAATTTCAATTTGAAATGGCTGCAGTTCAGTTCTATTATTATAGTGAAACATGCGCACCACTGTGCTCCTTCTAAGTATTTGAACATGATAAATGAATCTTCTGGTGTGGAAGAGAAGAGAAGCAACGGTGACGGCGGAAGAGGAGATGTTGTGTTTGATCGACGGCGGCACCGAGAGGCATGGCAGTGAATGACATGATTGAGGAAGATGAAGCCATGTTTCATCTCTATTTTTTTTTTTATTGAAAAAACTTCTGTTTTGTTTATTTTTAATCTGAACCATTCAATCTTTTTTTACCACATGTCATTCATCCAAGACCTTAAATGGGGTAAATGGAGCATATGGTAAATGGAGCATACCTAGACTCGGTTTGGTGTGAGAGTGTCTGTGAACTCATTGGTTCGGTTCATTGAATATTAAAATTAAAAAAACGAGAACGAAACAATCAAGTTCGATTTCTTTGGATTGAAAATTTGATTTGGTTTTTCAGTTTCATCGATTTTGTCCGAATCGATCACACTACTAATAGTTTTTGTCTTCTCATCTGCACCAGTAATGGGATGTGAATATCCTTTCATTGTTCCTTATTGTCGGTTCTTAAATTTTTTGACTGGATCTCACACGACACATCTTTAGAGGGAATACTTAGGGTGAACCCCACATGTTATACTAGTAGTATTTACATCTATAAGCAACACACTTACCTAGAATATGAGGAAATATGAGTAATTTCTTATAACAATTTAATGCCAAGAGACGGTGTCCTTTGCGTCTCTTGTAGAAGGGCCGGGCAAGAAAAATTAAGGACAAGCAAGTTCCACGTAGATAAGAGACACCAAGCTCTAATGCTGAAAATAAAAAATACATGTCACCTGGATGCTAAGACACCGCTAAGAGATGATGCTGCCTAACCATCACGTATCATAAATGGTTGATGTTGCCTATCCATATGCAATTTTCAGTGCTACTTAATATACAATATTTAAATGTCTCAATGTTGTTGCAGATAGACTCTAAAAAAATGTGGTACGTGATGATACAAAATGCTCTTCTCAATGGGAATAAAAAAAAAATTCCAGGACATGGTTTTGTTTTAAGCACAGTAACACATTATCACTGGCATGTACTCAGCCAAGGACTTGTTTGGCTATCACTTCTAATTGAGTCTTGTACTCATTCTAACACTTCTCTATAAGGAATAAACAATCCGAGAATGCAAACAACGTTCATTCATATTGTACTTGTGTGATTGACCACAAGTATGGTGTACATGTGAACACATGCAACCCTCAGATTAATTTCCCATCTACTCTATCTCTTCATAATTTTTCCATGTTACTGTTTGATTTGGTACAACATTAATTGATAGTTCTTTGGTACTTGTTGTACATCCATTCTAGGTTTCCTTATATCTTTTCAGCTTATTTTATGTTATATATACGTACCCTTCATAATAATAAACAAGTCAATTTTCTTTAGCTTCAAATCAACATAAACATTATAACATGGAGATTGGTAGCAACAACAAAGGATGCAACATGGGTGAGAGTGAAGAGGAAGCATGTTGTGGTCTTAATAGAGGAAGCTTGTTAGCATGGGAGGATGTAAGAGTTATGTTGCCAAATTTTGGGAAAGGACCAACTAAAAGGTTACTTAATGGTCTTAATGGTTTTGCTGAACCTGGTAGAATCATGGCTATTATGGGTCCTTCTGGCTCTGGAAAATCCACTTTGCTTGATACACTTGCAGGTTCATAACTAGTTACTTCATTCTTATTATTCTTGCTGTGCTAAAATATGGTACTCGTTCCTGCAAATATGCCTCGTTTAAGTTTTGGTCCCTGTAAATTTTTTTTTTGTTTTTGGTCCCTGCAAAATTTTTTGTTTTTTAAAATAGTCCCTCCAGGGACTATTTTTAGAAACAAAATTTTTTGTAGGGACCTGTTTAAAAAAACAAAATATTTTGCAGGGACCAAAAACTACAAAATGGGTCTAGTCATCATGTGCCACGTATGCAAATCATCACAAAAATGGGGTTAGAGACTATTTTAAAAAACAAAAAATTTTGCAGGGACCAAAAACAATTTTTTTTTTACAGGGACCAAAACTTAAACGAGGCATATTTGCAGGGACGAGTGTAATATTTAAGCCTTCTTAGTGTATATGTTTCTTATTATGTTTCTTTGGTTGTGATAGTTCTTCTTTTCTTAACGTCAAATATTCAAACATGGGTCAATTCAAGGTTTTCCTAAAACCACAACAATATCATGTTTTTTTTGGAAGGAAAAAAGTTTAAGCTTTTATTGCTTTCTTCCGATGGTCACTCTCTTTCTAACACCCACCTTAACCACCACTCTCTTATTCGGTGGAATCTACATAGGTACTACACTTTATAATTGGATCCCATATAAAGTGATGAAACACGTGAATTTTATCCAATATAAGAGTGAGTGTTAAAGAGAATATTAAAAAGTGAGTGTTCATAACATTTTTCTTTATTCAATTGGAATAATTTATAAAAAAAAATTTAAACAAAAGACACTGACGCCTTTTCAAATCTAGTTAATTAAAAATGAAGAGAAATGACAAGTATTGGAGGGAAGACTATGCTAAAACCAAAAGTAGACGGCCAAAGACATAAACAATATATATGTTCGATAAAGCCTTAAAAACAAGCAAATTTAATAAAACGTCTTATAATTAAGGAATTAATGACTAATCATCAAACATTTTGATGACATTTGATGTTGACCATTCCAAAACCAATTCCCGATTGTTATTTTGATGATATTTGAATTTATTTTAATACTTTTGGTAAAAGTTATGTTTGTGCTCGTGAATTTAACTTTGTTGATAGGAACAATGTATAATATATGTAAGGTTCGGGGTTTAAACCCCGACTATAACCAAAAATAAAAGTTATGTTAATGTTAACAAGTGCTCGTACAACATCTCCCCAACACCTGTTCTTTCTTAATGTTCTCAACGTATTTTTATGTTCTATGCATCGGAGATCAATGAGCTGGTGGATAACAGTTCTCCCAGTAGAAAACGTTCTAGTAGAGGTTGCATTGGAGAACAGTTCTCCCGGTGGAGGGAGAGAGAGAGAGTAAAATAGGGCGTGTTGAGTTCTAGAATTGGAGAAAAAAGAGTCATTGGTTGTTAAATACTACACGGTATACTTGAACCCACAATTTGGCAGCTAAAAGCAAAATTTTGGTTGATGCTTCTAGGGTATTGTTAAGGAAATTAAAAGTAGTAGGTATGCATTGGATTCAACAATTTTTTAACTATTAAAAAATTAAATTTATAACTTTTTATCATTTTCCAATACAATATTTTTATTTTTATTCATTTAACAAATACTCTAAGAGCACTCTTTAACATTTCTCTTTTAATAATTACTAAGAAAAATAAATTTGGAAACCAAACAATTGAACTGAATTGCTTAATGAGATCCATCAAAAATAAATTGCTTAAGAGAACTTGAGTTCGATTTATGAGTCGGTCAATTTTTCACCAGAATTTATTTACCCCTCTTTCCTTTGAGAACCAAAGCATCAACACCAAAATAAAAAATATTTGGGTTGCTATACTTTTTAAAGTATTGAATTTTGATCTTTTTTTAACTTGGGTTGGAGTTTTGCTCATTTTGTAGAGTTGGGTAAGAAAGTGGAGTAAGGGATAAGAGTTTCTTAAAATAAATTTAGGAGGTAATTTAAAGAGAGACACTAAATTCCTCAAAAAAAAAGAAGAGAGACACCAAAAAATAGATAGCAGATATAACATTAGTTGTCTCCATACCTTAATTTCCAATTTTTTGTCAGCCCCCGTTGAAAAGAACTAGCTAATAATAGTAGTTCTCTAGCTTTATGGTACAATATATCATCAATTTTGTGGGTGGATTTGTATGTGGTCAGAAGACTATGAATGTGCTGTAATTAATGAAATTTGAATATTTTGTTCTTAATTAATTGGTTTAAATTTGAGGGTCGTATTATCTCCGCGAGCTTAGCTCAGTTGGTAAGGATATTGCATAGCTGGATTTCGAACCCCGAACACTCCATTTTTCCACAATTAAATTGTGTGAGCTCTAGCCGCTAAGCTACTTGACAAAAAAAGTTAAAAATTTAGGATCATACTAACTAGTTCATCCGGGATACAAGTTAAAAAAACAAAAAAGAGAAATTTTGTATTTAAGACAACATTTTCTACACTTTTTAATATTTGATTATACAAAGTTTCATTTTTTTACTAATTTTGTTCTCTTAATTGATGTTTCAAGACATTAGTTAGCATTTTTCTAAATTTTAAATATAAATTTTAAAAAAATCTAAACTTAGATTTTGGTTCGTCCAATATTGTTCCGATGGTCCACATGTATTGACTACATACAGCAAACTACACTCAATTCAAATCCCAATTTTGGTGGTTGGGATTGTCAGATTAGAAAATTATATGTTCGAGCCTCATATTTTGACTTGTGGATTTTGAAAAAGGGTATATTTAATGAGGATGAGAATGTAGGTGTGATAAAAATGAAAATCTATCTGCTGTTTCTTAAACATTTTACTTTATATTGTCGTTTTTATGAGAGAAAAATGAGTCAATAGAAATCAATATATTTGATTTATATTATGAATTAGATACATCAATTTTTGCGGACTTATTTGTATGATATAAAAAAAACTAAAGAGAATAATTAAGATTGCACCAAAAAAAGTTCAATTTATAAGAAATTTATTAAACAGAAATTTATAAATTATTATGACTTTATTTTGTCTAACCCTTTCGATTTTAAAAAGAAGTTCATCTTAATAATTCAAAGTATGATAAGTAAGTAAAAGCCCAATCAAGTGTTGGTGTCGTAAGATAAAAATTCCAAATAAGTTATTCTCAAAAACTTAGTTAAACACATATTTTTGATATTATTGTTTTACGAATCTTTAGTTAAAGATCTATTTGATGAGCTATTGTGACATCTATAATTTGATTAGATGCATGTGTTACATTATTGGTGTATAGCAATTAATCTCTTGATATAAACTAAAACACATGATATATTTTTTTTGGAACACAACACATGTTGATATGTTTTGACTAAAAATAAGGTTTATTCATTCAAATCGATAAATTAACACGGTTATGTAAAACTAAAAAGAATGAATCTACGATAAAAATTTACATCATCTAAATTAATAGCATAACCTACAAAAGTGACAACATTAAAGTGAGTGGAATACAATATGTAGGATTAGTGCTCAAATCATCATGAATTGAATCTATAATGAGTTAAAGTTGGTCTATCAATCTGAACGAAACACACACCACAACATGATGAGAAAACCAAACTTTGCTACATCATAAGAAAAATTATAATTTTTTCCACTAATTTTCATCACCCATTTTACCAAATTTTTAAAGTAGAAAGAAATGAAACACATTATTTTTTAGTCAGATAGGTTGGTCTAATTGGTAAGGAGTTGACTTTGGATTGAATCATCTCCCACAACATTTTTTTCTATCTATCCATGTGTTAATTATTTATCTATCTTAGTTACTTCCTATTTTTTTTTCTATTTTCTCTCTCCTTTCCTTCACATTTATTTTGATGGAGAGGGATGCATGTAGGAGATGATGCAAGTCCTTAATTCATAAGCTTGTCTTGATCTGTGATAGGTCCCAGGACTCGATACATCTAAACCTTTTGTAACAAGAAAACATTATTTTTTGAACAAGTATCTAATTTTTCATTGGTGTATATATATAGAGGATCGACGATCTTCGTGGACATAGTTCAATTGTATAAACAATGCATTGTAACATGTAAGGGCCAAATTGCTCACTTATTTATTTTAGGGGATGCTTTTTTTAGTCTTAGCCTAGTGACTGGAGCTCACACATTTTAAATATGAAAAAATGGGTTGTCTGGAGTTCGAAACGCAACCCCTGCATACATTATGTAATGTTCACAAGTACTGGTGGATGCAATTTTAACCATTAAATTGCTTGAGAAAAATAAAAATGAGCGCCAAAGTTTAGTCAATAAGACAATAACCCGTATACATTTGCTAATTGATACATATTTTTTTAGTGCTACTTGATACAATTTTTTGAATTTTAAACGTCTCAATGTTTTTGCAGGTAGACTTCCAAAAAATGTGGTGATGACAGGAAATGTTCTTCTTAATGGGAAGAAAAAAACTCCGAACTATGGTTTTGTTGTAAGTACAGTAACACAAACCCTTACTTTTGTAGAGGACTTTCAACTGAAATTTGTCCTTTGACATAATTTGTTTTGAGCACCAATTTTCATTTATGTAAAGACTTTAAAATGCTCCACATGCATATATTTTCTTTTATATAAAAACAAGTAATTATGAATCGATGTATTTCACTTTGTGCTTGAGAAACTTTCTAAAGAAGAGATGATTTTACAATAACTTAATTGTGCAAATGCTATAAACTAAGACATCTCTGCTATGTTGGTATTCCTTAATCGTTATCTATTAAGGCGCTTAATGCAATTCAGAAATCCCATCTAGCACATAAAACAATCATCAATTATATTATATGTACATGATTAAGTATGTCATTATTCTTTTATTTACTTATTTATTTATTTTCAAGTCATTTACTTTTTGTCACTTTAAATTTCTTGCACATTTACATTTCCTTCACTTTATTTTCAACATTTTACATTTCTTTGCACGTTACTATTTTTTTTAAATTGTTGAACTTCAAGTTCATTGTACTCTAGAAAACCTTTTCATCAAAAACATACAATTTTCTGCACTTAAAACCACATAAAAATTCTTTTGCTCGGGCATGCAAAGACAGCCGGACGTTGTTAATTTCCATGACATATGAGAGCAACGAGACATCACATAAAATAGCTTGTTTCCTTACTAAACACGGTAGAATCTTACTTTTTAACTCATCAAGACCTCACATTAAACATTCTCTGTTGATGGTTGTCGGTAGACGCACTCCTATTGCAATAATATTATAATCAACTCCAACAACGTGTCGTATAATTGACTTTAACTACATAAGTTAATAGATGAACACTTTTTAGTGACACTTTACAATTTCAGAGATTTATTTGTCAATTTGCAAAAATAAGAGACTATTTTAATAGATAATTACATTTTGGAGAACTAATTTGTATATTTACTCGTTTAAAAATACATGATTGATCATACTCATTAATTGATGTTGAAACTTCAGGCATACGTAACACAAGAAGATGTTTTGTTAGGAACTCTTACGGTGAAAGAAACAATAACATATTCAGCACATTTACGTCTTCCATCAACAATGTCCAAAGAAGAAGTCAACAACATAATCGATGGAACAATCATAGAAATGGGTCTCCAAGACTGTGCAGATAGGTTAATAGGTAACTGGCATTTGAGAGGTATAAGTGGTGGCGAAAGGAAAAGAACCAGCATTGCACTTGAGATTCTCACAAAGCCACGTTTGTTGTTTCTTGATGAACCAACTTGTGGCTTAGATAGTGCTTCTGCATTTTTTGTTGTTCAAACTCTCAGAAATATTGCTCATGATGGAAGGACTGTTATTTCTTCTATTCATCAGCCTAACAGTGAAGTCTTTGCACTTTTTGATGACCTTTTCTTGCTCGCTCGTGGCGAAACTGTTTATTTTGGTGAAGCCAAAATGGCAATTGAGGTATAAATATTTACTATATCTTCTATGGATAGGAAAATATTTATATCATATATTTATTGTAGCTTAAATATGTTTTTGATCTCTTGAAAATATATAAGTTATCAATTTGCTGTGCAGTTTTTTGCTGAAGCCGGTTTCCCTTGTCCGCGTAAAAGAAATCCTTCTGATCACTTCCTAAGATGTATCAATTCTGATTTCGATGTTGTAGCGGCTACACTAGGGTCTCAAAGAATTCATGTATGTATCATTTAGTAATTCTAAATTTATAATCATATGCTTTGAGATTTTAGATGATTAATCATATACTCATCCTGCGTAGGATCTTTTCGAAGAGCTTATCTTATGACATCACTAATGTAGATGATTGAAATAGCTTATGATACCATTATAAGTTAGTTCAGATTACTTTATAATATAGGTCATAAGTTGTTTCCTGCTTATTTTCAAAAACTAATCTAGATAGTTTATGGTCGTAAATAGTTTTCAACTTATGCAGAGTTAACCCTCATTTCTTCATCGATTGTACAAACATCTTATACCTTATGTTTTTGACTTTTGAAACAATCTTTATAGATACTCATCTAACTCAATTAAAAGTATGGATGTTGTGATATCTTGGGGAGACCTATAAACTTACCTTTCTAAGTTCTAATTTGATTTTCATGGCATCACTTATTCACATGGATTTTTTTCTCACTTTTTTCCTTATTAGGATGTTCCAAATTCAGAAGATCCTTTCATGAATTTGGCTACAGCACAGATTAAGTCAATGCTAGTTGAGAGATTTCAGCGTTCAAAGTATGCAAGTAGGGTAAAAGACAAGATTCAAGAACAATCAACCAATGTAAGCATTTCTATTTAGCTCTAAGCTTCATTACATATTATTCAATTGATATCTATGCCGGGCTGAAATTCTTATGATATTTTGTTTGTGTCAGTATTGTATCCGGTGTCTATTTCAGCGTCAGCACTTCATAATATTTATTTTCCTAATGATAAATGTATTACAGAAAGGGCTTGAAACTGAGATAAACTGTGGAAGCCAGGCTAGTTGGTGGAAGCAATTCTCCACACTGACAAGGAGATCATTTGTGAACATGTGTCGAGATATTGGTTACTACTGGTTGAGAATTATAATCAACATCATTGTATCTATATGTGTTGGAACTCTCTATTTTGATGTTGGCTATAGCTATACGTCCATCTTGGCTCGCGGTGCCTGTGGTGCATTTGTAACAGGATTTATGACTACCATCTCAATTGGAAGCTTGCCATCCGTCATTGAAGAAATGAAGGTAAAAAAATTGATTCAAGAAATTAAATAATTATTTAAGTCAACAATATGAGTTTTCTATAAGCACTTAATTAAATTGTGCATCCAAACAAATTCTATGACATAAGTACTAGTGTAAATATTTGGAAAAGCCTCTGAAAATAGCTTAGGTTAAGTATTTAAATCATTTTCAGCTCTTTTTCATAAGTTCTTCCAGATAGCTCATTGTCATACGCTATAAATCTTAGCATATGTAGATTATACCTTTATTTCCTTTTTGATTATACAAACAACTTATACATAAGCCTTACTGAACTTATACATATGAAACAGGTATTTTATAGAGAAAGGATGAATGGATACTATGGAGTAGCAGCATATATTTTAGCAAACTTTCTTTCATCATTCCCATTCTTGGTTACTATTGCTCTTGCTTCTTGCACAATCACATATAACATGGTGAAATTCAGGCCAGGATTCATCCACTATGTGTTTTTCACTCTTAACGTCTATGGATGCCTCTCAGTGATCGAGAGTATCATGATGGTTGTAGCTTCGCTTGTTCCAAATTTCCTTATGGGAATCGTTACAGGAGCTGGAATCATTGTAAGAACAAATGGATAGGAAAAATCTACTTGAAACCTACCACATGATCCACATGTGTTAATTTATCATATTTCATTGGTTGTTCATGCAGGGAATCATGATGATGTCCTCTGGATTCTTTAGGTTGCTATCTGATCTTCCAAAACCGGTTTGGCGTTATCCAATTTCATATATCAGTTATGGCGCATGGGCAACACAGGTAATTTCCGTTCATACTAAATGTCTATATTATGCAGGCATTTTCCAACAGTTAGTTGAATAAATGATTTCTATTTGAGTATATTTTTGTAAAAGTGGGTTGAACAATAAATTTAAGGCTAAAAATCAATTGTAGAGTTAAAAACTCCATATTTTAAGCTTATGTTAAAATCAATTCTTGAAACAAAATCTGTTCTACTCAATAACACCAGAAGAAGACAAAATCAATTTTTTTTCTTCCACATCAGAGCCTGTACGTACAATGACTACTACTAGCTAGAAGTAACATGAAGAGTATACTAGTAAAGATGAAGGACAAAATATGGAGGAGCATAATTATGATATGTTTCTATAACTGAAGCCAGCATATATTTTTTGTTAAGGCCAAAGCCAGCATATTTTTTTGAAGGTTGAAGCTGGCATAATATGTTTCTATAAGTCAATTTAAAGATTGTTGTATGTAACACTGACACTTCATTTTGAAAGCATTTCTGACGTGTTACATGTGTTAGTATCTGATACCGACGAAACATCAATATATCTTGTTATATTCAATCACTTCTATTTTTTTTTTAAATTGTTATTGGTGTCTAAGTATTAGTGTCTGTTTCGTGTCCCGTGTCAATGTTTGTATTTTCTTTTCATAGTCTATGTTGTATTTGTTTTTCCAAAAAAATGAAATGTTACTTGTTAAAATATATGAATGATTTGATAATTAATTTGGATGCAGGGTTCATACAAGAATGACTTGCTAGGGCTTGAGTTTGATCCACTGATCCCAGGTGACCCAAAACTGACAGGAGAATATGTGATAACACACATGTTTGGGATTGAATTAAGCCATTCCAAATGGTGGGACTTAGGTGCTTTATTTATCATTCTCATATGCTACAGAATTTTATTCTTTATTATTCTCAAGTTCAAGGAAAGAGCATCACCATTATTTCAAGAACTTTATGCAAAAAGAACCTTACACCAGCTTGAGAAAAGACCTTCTTTCAAGAAAATGCCATCTTTTCCTTCCATGAGGCGTCAACCACTTCATTCACTATCTTCTCAAGAGGATCTTGATTCTCCACTCCACTACTAAAAAAACAACCAGAAAGGATAATATATACAGTTATATAGGTATGATTAAATTCTACTGGATTTTCAAATATCAGTAACATAGTATATTACATTTTTCCTTAAAAAAAAGTATATTACATTTGAAAATCTGTTTAATTACTGTGTATCAAGATGATAAACTATGACTAGACATATTTGTAAATATTTGTAGAGTATGTTTACACGTTTACAAGACAAGATTGAACAACACTGCAAGTATCGTCTTCGACCCTATTTTAGATCTATCTGTATTGAAACAAATCTTCTATAAACTATCTCGACACTCATTATAAGACATGATTTCACTTGACCCCCTATATTTGCTTCTATTTGTCCCTTATAAATAATACCAGTTTCTTTTAATAGTATATTTTTTATTTAAGCTCGCCACTATGATGAGTGAGTAGTTAATTTCTTTTATTATTCCTTCGTGGCTTAAGACTTTCTTTCGAGGGAATGGCAACAAATCTTCTGTTTCAAAAGATGGATACTGAAAATTCAATAAGAAAATATTGATTAAAATAAAATACCCAAGATATAAATATGTATACCTCTTTCTCTTTGGTAGTGTCTTCTGAGGCCTTAGAAGATGATTTTTCTTTCTTATTGTCCTTCCTCGAAGTTTGCTTTGTAGGGACCTATATGAGTTCAAAAGAAAAGAAAATATTACCTCTAAGGAACAAGAGTTTGCAAATGACTGATCAACTTTGCTTCAATTTCTTTGGCCCTTCTTCACATGGAAAATCAATGGTATCTAAGGGCTATTGTTGGTTTTTCTTTTTGAATTTCTTTGAAGAATCGGTAGGAACAAAAATTGATGAAAGTATGTTAATACAACAAGGATCAAATCCAAAAACACATTAAAATACATATGAAAAATGCCTTTTCCTACAAAATGCAGGGCAATCTGTTGGTTTTAAAGGGATATGAGAGAAAAAGTATTATGGAAATGATATATTGGAAGACTAAAATATGTTTATAACATCAAGCACCCCATTACAACTATAAATAGAGCGAAAACATAACTTAAAACAAAAAGAAACTCCCTAAGATTATCGTCTTTAAAACAAAACATAACTGAAAAACAACTCACTAATGTCTCATAAAAAACTTAATAATATCATAACTGAAGATACTAAGGAATACTAAGGCAATTTCTACACAATCGAACCCATTTCTAAACCTAGTTCTGGAGGTGAATTCCAAAAGTAAAAGTTTGTGAAAGTGACTTGTTTATGTTTGGGTTTTTTAACAAATAAATCTCATTTGAGTGGAGAAACCATTCACGAGTTGGTACAGGTTCAGATACTCCAAAATGAATTCAAATTAAGGTACAGACGAATTCAAATTCACTTTTGTTCATAGGCTTTGCTTGAAATTTTTTGTATACAATTGCATCCTGATTGTTAAGTTATTGGATTTCTATGAAACTCTAGCCGTCATGCAAATCCTCCTTCTTGGAGGAGGCCTACTGACCTCACCAAGAATCCTCTCACCTTACTCCATCATCTTCGTAAAGGAATCATCTAAAGAAATTTCTTTGGAGATGAACTCTTTGACAAAGCACTTTGGGAGGTCACAAAGATGTTTGAGGGAGACCTTGTTCAACGATACCACGAGGAAGTATCTATTTTTGAACGGCAGAGCAATGTTGGAGCGAATTTCAAACTACTTCTTACTTTGCGTAGGTACACCAACCCTTGTAGCTGGTCAGATCTGTTCCCTGTATGTTATACACGGAAAATATGAACGAATAGAGGAATGATAGGCATGATATTTCTTGTACCCGCATCAATATTGAAAGACTTTCACGTAAGCTAAGCTCGAAGGATGAAACTGGGATGGGGAAATTGTCAAGTGATTCAGGACACCCATTTCAAAGTCACAGAAATAAAGAGAAATACGTGGCACTAAACATGACATCATACATAAGTGCACACATTTCATAACGGCTATAGATCCTTTTACTGTATTCGAGAATGTTGACCTCTGAGTCCTCCGGGGACTGACTACGTCCTGAAACGCCATTTCCAACCTTGAGGGTGAACTGAAGAAGGACTTTGTTTCCGAAATTTCCTTGTCCACCTATCCTCAGTCGATAGAAGGATGAGCATGGTCCAGGGTAACCGGACACACCTCCCCAATCTAGAAACTCCCGCATCAGAAGGAGCAAGTGAACCCGTAAATCAGGAGTCAGGCACGCTTGTCCAACCACCATCTACTGTTGTCATCCTCAATAAGAAGCCACTTAAAAGCATTCTCCAACATCTCCCTGCATCGTCCAATTTGAGCATATCCACAAAGATCATGAATGACGGTAGGAAACGCCAAATGGACCTCACTGTATGAAAATCCCCTACTCCCTTAAAAGATTTATCTAACACCTTCCAACTTGTCAAAATTGAGCATCTCCACGAAGATTGGGGACGATGGTGGAAATGGCCACTGGACCACATGGTACGAAAATCCTATACTAGCTATGTATGACCAAATCCCATCATCACCCTATGTAAGGTCGATTACTTCTGGAATTTTGGAATAACCCTCTGTATTCTAAGGCAATTGGGGTTATCTATCCCACTAGGATTTCTAAAATTCGCCATTAACATGATCAACGACAATAAACAGCAAAAGGAAAAAAGTTTGTGGAAGGCAAGAAATTGCAAAGCAAGCAACCCCTCGAGAAAAACGAGGGAGTGACATTGGTGGTTATGTGTCACAACGAATGAGGGTTACACATTTTCTACACTTTCATCGACTCTTTTATCGAGTTCTCTCTGGAATCTCTTTGTAATCTCACTGTAATTTCATCTGAGAACTACCTTCCTCGTGAACTAGATTAGCTCCATCACATCGGAATACATCTTGTATACTTTACGTTGATTGAATATACATCAATCTGGTATACACTAGATCACTAATCACTCATACTTACATCAACACATATAAGGGCTAGAATACATGGTATTATATTTTTCACCATAACATAAAATACAAGAAAAAAGAGAGAGGAGAATCACATAAGTGCTAGAATACACGGTATTACAATTTTCACCATAACATAAAATACAAGAAAAAAGAGAGTGGATAATCACATAAGTAAGCAATATTACCATGCAAACATAATCAACATGTGTATACACGACACAATTATTCATAATAAACTAGATTTAGTTACATATCTTTTTTGAATTATCACTTTATTTTATTGAAACTTAGGATATATTTAGGTGAAGTGTCAGGATTGAAGAGACCAAAATGATGTTCAATTTCTGCACCAGGCTTCTGATTTTCGTCAAACATAGCAAACAAGTATGTCTCAATAGCTTGACTGGGCCTCATAGGAGTTCCATTTCCAGTGTTGACATGATTAATCAAATTAGTATAATATGTTAAAGCATTCTCAGTTGTGGCACTATATCCACCTGCAGATGGCCACCCACTCTCCGACACAACTATCTTCACATCGGAACCCCCAACTTTCTCAAGAGCCGCATATACTGAGTCTAACTGGGCATCAAAGAGGTTTTGGTACCCAACTTCATTGTTTCCTTGTTGTTTAAAAAGAGCATAGTCAAGAGGAATATTTTTTGGATCACCAATATAAGAATAGTACGGATACACATTGGCAAGAAGTGGTGCACCAGTTTTCACAAGAAATTGGACTATTGGAGTTATATATGGAATTGTTGAAAGACTAAATGCTCCTGCTGATGGAGGATATGAAATTCCCAACAAGGGCATATGTATAGCTGTTGAAATCTTAATTTGAATTTGCAAGTTGGCAGATGCAAGGGCTGTATAAATGTTCTGCATTGCAGGCAAAACAAATTTAGATGTTGGATCATAACTAGGATTTATTTCATTCCCAACAGCAATGTACTTAAAATTCACATCTTTAGAGTATTTTAGTATATTGTTTTGGACCCAATTATTAGCTGATGCAGCATCATTGGCTATTGATTGAATGTCTTCATTAGGGACCCCAATGACAAGAGATATATTAGACCCTCGTATGGCATTCAAGGTTGCTTGATCAGGATTAAATATTCTCACTTTTTCAATAATATTTTGTTGGATCATATCTATTACTTTCTGGGCGGGAGGTAAGTTGTTTGCCACTTGCCCATAACATACTCCTATTGATTGTGCGGCTGCATTACATGACATTAGTAACATGAGTCAAATATGTTTGTGGTCTTTATAAAATTGATTAATTTTGATTCTGTTTCTTATAAAATCATGTGTTGGATATTTTTAAATCTCGTAAAATGAGTAAAATCATGTGTATATTAATGGAAGGTCATTGAACATTTTATATAGGTGACAAGTAATGTATGTATGTGCTGTTATGTTTACCAAGTGATGCGAATCCTAAAAAAAAAATAGAGAAACAATGAATGAAATGTAAACCAAATTTCATTTTTTTTATAAAGACCAACACCACAAGCTACTTAAAGGAGACTCTCCCAAAAAAAAAATCCACATAGACCATAATAGCTAGAAATCAAGATCAAATAAGAGTGTACCTGTTCCTGTTGTCTCCAACCCAATGAACACAAGAAGCAACAACAAAAAAACCATATTAAATTATTCAAAAGATGAAAAAGACTACTTGACTAGAAAATTAAAAGGTGGAAAGGGGTAGTTTCAAATATATTGAGAGGTGTTTTGTTTTCTTCAAATTTATATAACTCAGCCGTCTTTAAAGCATCTTTTATGCAGTAACTTTTTTTTGAAAGGACATCTTTTATAACCAATGACTCAATTATTACAAATCAAAAAGTATTAATTGTCATTAACTTTTAAATCTACTTCCTCCGTTGTCAAGTATAAATAAATTTTGATTTTTATGTTCATTTAATTAATGATGTATGTAATCCATAATATAGACTATATACATCATTAATTTAACGAACCTAAAAAATTAAAATATGCTTATAATTGACAGTATATTCCTGCAAGAAATCACACCAACATCCACAATGTTAAATAACTTTTAAATATAGTCCAGTCAAAAGAAAATTAAAATTTAATCAAATTTCGTTTTGTTTACAAAAAATCTTTTAATTAGATACTTTTTTAAGTTTTTCTTTTTGTTGTTGAAAGAAAATAGATACTTTAAGTTGTTTAAAGAATCATTTTAAAATTTCTATATAAAAAAAGCATAATATGTTGGGTAATAAGGGGAGCTGCACGATCATCATATTCGACACTAAATCTTTAATTATTTACCCTAAGCATTGATACATTAAGTTTATGAGTTATCTCGATTATACATTGTTCAATCTCCATTTTTTATTCAATGTGAAATTTCTAACTCGCACTTTTTTTTAGAGAACTAACTCGCACTTAACACACCACATTGTTCAATCTCCCCCTCATTTATATTTATATTAATATTAATTTAAATTAAATTAAATTCAAAGTATTTATTATTTTTAATTTGTTGAATCAAAATTCTAAAAATCTATTAAAAATTTAATAAAAATACTTCTGAAATAAATTGATTAATTTAAATTAAATTAATTCCAAGTATTTATTATTTTTTAATGGGTCATGCTAACTAGTATCCGGGGATATCAAAAAAGAAAGTATTACTAAAAAAAGAAACGTTTTTTTTTTACTTTTTATGACTGATTACACAATATTAAATGCAATAACTATTGTATAATTTTCTTTTTTAGTATCATTAGCATTTCCCTTTTTTAATTTGTTGAATCAAAATTCTATTAAAAATTGAAATAAATTGAAAACAAGTTTTATATTTTTGTCGTAAAATTTTGTTTAAAGTTTGAACTTCACTATGACAAAATAAAGTTGTAACAAATAAATTATAGATTTTTCTATTAAAAGCATGTTGTAATTTAAAATCATTTTTGTAACAACTTTGATTTATAATAATTAAAATTTTAGTTTTTTAGAAAAACTTTTTTTAAAGGAGGAAAAAGCTTTTCTAGAAAAAGTTATTTTATATTATATTATATTATATTATATATGTATGTGTATATATATTCTATATGATACTTATTTGCTAAGCAATCACACAATAAAGTATTTTCTACATTGACCGTTTATTGTTTATAGTAATTAATCATTCAAAAAAAATGTAGTCTATTTCTATGAAGAAAAAAAACGTTTATTATTTTTTTTAACAAACGATTATTATTTATTTGAATTGGTTACTTTACGAAATTTTCTTTGTTTTTTTTTTGTGTGCGCGCGCGGGGCGGAAATAAGGGGATAGCCCCAAACAAAACAAAAGGGAAAACTAAAAATCTCTAGGAAAGACCAGAAATGAAGCATCTGCCGTCAATGCTTGAGAAGCAAAACTAGAAATAGTCTCAAAAATCATAACACCTGTATCAATGTTAAGGCAATATTTGGTAGAATATCCGCAACTTGATTAGCTTCCCGCAATTGTCTTCATGACCGGCAATGAAGACAATTGTCCATGAATTTCTTTAATATGTGAGGCCAAAGAATAGTAAGGGTATCGTAACCTCATAAAAGTGTGTGTGTACCTCATAAGAATTTTTTTAAAATGTGTGTGCCTCATAAAAATATTGTTAGCTTTGTAGTTGGACCTAGATTTCTCATAGTTACATGAAATAGGGGGTTTTCATAAGGTTTATTGTAAAATAAATTAATAAGTGTCCTAAACCATATTTTTTCTTTTTTGACAGGAAAATATCTCATTCATTGCCAATGATAAGTTTAGAAAGTACAATAGATGAGACTGGTTCTGGGACATTCCGAAACCACAACAGAGAGCCTAAATTCCTAGCTATTCCTACTAGGCTATGTGCTTCCTTGTTCTTGCTTCTCTTGGCATACACCACACTAACATTAAAATGTCTAAACAAAATATCTAAGCAATCAGCAATAATGAAATCAATTTCAGCAATTTTTAGCTTCCTCAGAATGCAGTTAACTACACTTTCAGCATCCATTTCCACCACAACATTTTGAAGGTTTTGATCATTGATCCATTGAAGACACCATCTCAGTCCTATAGCCTCTGCCAGCGTAGGGGAGCATTTCAACTTCTCTCTTTTAGTAGCTGCAGCCTGCACATGTCCCCGGTGGTCTCTAACTATTAGTCCCCAACATGTGTAATTACCTTCAAAACAACCAGCATCAATATTCACTTTAGCAAAACCAGCTTGAGGTGGTCTCCAATTTTCTCTCAATCCAGAACTGGCAGCAGGTTCATTGGCTGTTTCAGAGTTGAGGTTGCAAGCTAAATTAAAGTCATTTGCCAAATTTGAAATATTCTGAACAGCAAGCATAATGTTGGGAACCTTTTTGTTGAAAACTACATCATTTCTCATTTTCCAAATAGTCCATAAACCATATATTAAAATAACGTAACATTGACATTTATCAATCTTCTTCAATTTCATGAACATATTCAGCGTTGTTCTTTGTAATGACATCATCACTCCAAAATGCCAGGAGAGCGTTGGAAGGCGAAGCATGAGAGGTAGCACACATGTTACTTAAAATGATAAAGTTTGTTAAGAATTAGAAGGTAGAAAATTGATACCTTAAAAGATTAGAGATTCCATAAGAATGGAAAATTCTTACAATTTGAATCAGGATGATGATCTACAAATCAATCGAAGTTCAAGGAAGTTTTCTAGCTCGAAATGACCACGCCACCAGGTCTCAACAAATAAGCAGACATGGGAAAATTGTGTAATCAAATCCCCACTGAACCTCCGAACTCGGGAAACATGTGTAATCATGGTCTTTCCTAAGCGTTAGGTTTTTTGAAAGACTGGTAACGACTATTTTGTCGCTCAAAACATTTCCAGTTTTCCTTGAATCAAATGAAAATGAGAAATTTCAAATTCCATTTTACAACTAGGAACCCTTTAAGGATCTAACTTCAGTTCTAGATTGATCTTTTAAGTTCATTTGCTAAAGGGATATATTTCCATGTCAACACCGTAAGAATTCATATCAACGGATTGTGTCATTCAAATCTGATCATAGATCTATAATTCAAATTCTTAATAAAAGTGAACTCCTAAGAGAATGATATTACCTACAATGACCAACACCGTTTGTGCATTATTTGAAACTTGGATCTTTTGTGCTGATGGCTAGCTATTTGAACAAGTTTTTTTTTCCTGTTCAATTTTAAATTGGAAGCTTAACTTTTTATGTCCTTGCCAATACTTTTTCCTCTATCGTATTTTTTTCCAGCATTTTGTTGATGTTGTTAAATCATACTGAATTGTTAATTCTTGCTACTAAGTTGGTAATTTGTTTAGAAATTAATCAAGATGAATCAACTCAATACCCCGCCATATAATTATGTTGTGTTTAGTTTCTAGTTAATCTTTTTGTTGCTTGCTGATTCTGCTTATGGCTACCTGATTATTGTAGATTGAAGTTTCTCATTTATGCTACATTGGCTGGTTAGTACTTTGTTTTGATTGACACAGTTTTGTGGCTAATCTGGTACATGGTTTGTTGTTGTTTTCTTTGAACTATTTTGATAATCATTATGCATCGATGGAACTACTAGTTTGAAGGATCCATATTACACGGTGCTTTTGCTACCACTATATGTATGAGAAAGTGTGTGTTAACTGGAATTTTTGTTTCACATTCTCATACAACTGATGGTTCTCAGAAAAGTATGTGGTGGAGCAATGGAAAACTTATCAAATTTATATTTCAGAAATCAGAATGCAACTTCGCTGAAATTCATGATAAAAAAAGCAGATTGTTATGGTATTTTATTTTCAATTACATAATGTACGAGAAGGTGTGTATTTGAGCTTTACTAAATAACATTTTGAGGTTAATTTCATATTAGATTGAGTATTTGTATTAATAGTTTATATTTATATGGCAACTATGGTTAACAATTTAGTTATTCAAGTCATCGAGTTGTTTAAGCAATCTGTTTTGTACTTCATGTATTGTGAAGCACTTAATATGCAAGCTGAATACTAGACATGATAAGAAACAATTTTTGTGATTTTTATTTCATTACTTTGTAATTTTATTTTATTTTAAAACTTGCAACTTTTGTATGTTAAATTCAAGTTGGTGACCAGTGAGCAATATATGCAATCTTTGTTGTTGTTTATCCCAACAAAATTAGCTAAAATTGTACCTAAAATTGTTTGCTAGAGATTTGCTGCGAATTAGTTACTGAACAGTAACATTTTTTAAATGTTACTAAAACTACTCTCAGGGTTACTAAAACTACTTGTAACATTGTTTTTTTTTAACTCACTTGGGTTTGTCTGATACTTTGATGGTGTTGGCTTTGAACTTTGGAGTGAGACTTTAGTATGTTCTCTCTCAATGTCTCAGGATCGATTCTCTCGTGTCAATATATGTTGTAGGGTTCCATTAATATCTCATGTTCTTTTCATTTGTTATGACTTTTCTGATATACCGTTGGAGTATTTATGATGTTCTGATGAGTTTGCCTTTGTGATAATCCAGAATAGTTTTGTTCATAATTTTGATATCAGGCCTTTGATGTATGATGGGAATTGACTCCCCAACAAGATTTGAGGCGCCACAAGAGTGATGATCCATTTGTTGGATAATAACTGTTCTGGTGATGATGGGTCTACTGCATTAAAATATTACTGCTATATTAATATATATTATTTGCAATTTTTACGAAGGCTCGCAAAGTTATACTCACAAATCCTATGCATTTCAAGGAATTTACAGTTTTTATCTTTCAAGTTTTGTACCTGTTAAAAGTATGAGAAGGCAAAGAAATCATCAAATGATAGAGTGAATGAAAGCAATTCACACTGGATTATTGTCACTGTAGAATCTGTACAACATTCTTTGATTACTGAATATGTCACATCAACGGACTAATAGAACTAACTAATAACATGATTATCAACTTATAACAGAAACTGTCAAATATAGAGGCTGCAACACCCCCTCAAAAGTTGGAATTTGTATACCTAACTCCAAGTGTGCAACCTATTTACACCATTAGTCTGATATGTGCTGATATACCTTCTTTAATGATGAATGGGTAGTAATGTAATATGCTAAGTAATGGAGTAAAAGACCAAAACTAAAACAGAAAGTATTAGCCTCTATTATTAGAAACAATTCATGAAAAATGTGAAAGAGATAAATTCTCTATAAAAGCTAAGTCAGAACCGTCCAGACTTAAATGGGGTTGCTGAGCAGGCATAAATTCAATTTAATAATTTGAATGTTTAGAGAAATCGGTGCCAAGCATTAATATTGATGAAATATGGTGATAGGGAATGTAATTTCTAATTTTTTTTTTCTATTTTAAAATATTGGATCTTGCTGAACGATTGTCGTAAGGACACTTTTTAAGATTTTCAATTAAGAAACTATTCATTGAAAATGTCTAATACTTCAATTTTCAATGCATTTTTTTAGACAAAAGAAAAACTATCAAATAAAAAAGCACGAGATACAGAGACTGGGGGGCATTCGACCTGACCCAGGTAAAACCGAAACAGGAATACATTGTAATAAACAGACCAAGTGGATCACCTCTAATCTATCCCAATAAATAATCACTCACCACGAGCGCAACCCAGCGAACCTGTGTACGGGCGCGAAATTATGTTAAATAAAATGAAGGGTGAACATCGTAAAGAACAGTTAGGGATTAAAAATGTACTCGCAGTAAGTACAATATCAGATATTAGGATTTAGTGTTGTATTGGTCATGCCTTAAGAGAGCTCTCAAGGGGGTTATTTATAGTCTGTTATGGGCTTGGTTTCTCGTGACTTAAGCCCTAAGCAACGGGGACTTTTGAGTCTTTTTATCAAGCTCTAGAGGCTTTTAGAAGCTGATTGAGGCGGCGCCCCTGCAAGGGCGCGCCTAGGCCATGTGGGCCCTTTAGGAGGGCTCCTAGACCTTCTGGAGGGCTCCTGGATCCTTTTGGAGGGCTTCCAAGCCCTTAGGAATATATTGACGGTTCAAAAAACATGGTGTATGGATTGACCGTCAACACAGTACACATACCACGAGCCAATAGCTCCCTGAACAAAGCAGCAAGTATAAGAGATCTTTCGAGCATTAATAGTCCGAACAGTCATAGAGACTAAGACGGATGAGTAACGGGTACCGGAGTGGATGTAGACATGACAACTTGAAATTTGCGGATCTCAACAGATCCAGAGCATCAGAGAATCGAAGAGGTCAGACCACTAACCACAATAGTTTCAAACACGCGTTAGAACTCAGACCGAAGGATGAGTCTGATACGTAAGCGAACAAACTCTTTCAATTTCCAATGCATTGAAAGCATAAGTTTTCATAAAAACTTACTATTTAAAGTCCTTAAAATGTGCTCTTAAAGCACTCGTTAGCATTTTTCTAAAATATTTGTAGGTAATTGATTTTTTTTGTCAAATAAAAACTCAAATATAATGTGGTCCACAAATAAACCACTATTATTAGTTTTTTTTTTATCATTTATCGTATCATATTATGATTAGGGCATAGGCTGGGAGTGCGACGGCCTATGACATATTATGTTTTTGGCACGATTTGCTATAGATACTCCATGTAGCACAAAAATTTCAATATACACCCTCCTATAAAAGAAATTGTTTGTTCTTAATAATGTGCTCAAAAATTTATTATCGAAGAAATTGGTGATATTTTTTGGGCCCTTTATTCCTAATAATGTGCCTCACTAATATTAAAAATATCGATGATATTTATTATCCAAGAAATTGAGACAATTTTCATAACAAAATAAATTCTATTTTAATTGAAAATGAGCCTACTAGAGAAATTAACCATAATTTTGTCTTTCAAAGATTCCAAAAAAATAAATTATATTAATATAGTAATGTCAACTTTCTTGAATTGATTGAAATGATTTCACAATCGAATTCGATAATGTAAGATTATGCGAAACACATTCATCATTATGATACTGATGCAAGATCACTACGGAAAAAAACCGATGTGAGACTCATGAAGTTTTTTGTTTTGTTGTTCTTTTTATCAATAGCTGCATTTGACATACGATGTTTTGGAATGCTAAAATTTATTTTGAAAAATAAATTATCTCAGATGTTGCTAAAATCTACTTTGCATGCGCTATTATAAAATCTACTTTGCATGCGCTATTATTCTCTACTTCCACGATATTTTATTTTGTTTTAGTATTTATAGAATATTTGATTTATTTTGAGATATTGTCTAAAAAAACATTTATTTGGTAGTGAAAAGCGAAATAAAAAAAACGAAATGGAGAGCTAACAAGAACACAACAATGAGCTGAAAAAAATTATAATGTATTATGTAAGGGATATTTTTCTCAAGACCCGTAAAACTCTAAAAACGACCTGATTATGATAGTATTGCTTAAAATATCTTAACAAACAAATATGCTGACTTAAGTTAAGAAAAATAAATTCCCACTAAAAGAAGCTTACTACTACTAATAAAAATGACGGTTTGAGAATGCAACAACATTCATTCATATCAAATTTGCGTGACTGATCAAAAGCATGGTGTATATGTAAGCACATGTAACCTTCACATTAATTTCCTTTACTTGCCACCTATATGCTTCTATCCGTTCATACCCAAGACATTAACTCTCCCATCTTTTCTCTCTCTTCATAATTTTTCCATGTAACTGTTTGATTAGGTACAGCATTAATGGTTAGTTGTTTTGCATTTGTTGTACATCCATTCTATATTTCTTTTCTTATCTCTTTTAAGCTTATTTTATGGTACCATTCAAATAATATCTAGTTCAAACTATCTTTAGCTTCAAATCTGCATAACAACATGGAGATTGAAGCAGCAAGTGGTAGCAACAACAAAGGATACAACATGGATGAGAGTGAGGATGAAGCATATTGTGGCCTTAATAGAGGAAGCTTCTTAGCATGGGAAGATCTAAGAGTTATGCTGCCAAATTTTGGGAAAGGACCAACTAAAAGGTTACTTAATGGGTTAAATGGCTTTGCTGAGCCAGGCAGAATCATGGCTATTATGGGTCCTTCTGGCTCTGGAAAATCCACTTTGCTTGATACACTTGCAGGTTCATAACTAGTTCATTCTTATTCTTATTATGCTGCTATGTACATTTCTTTGTTTGTGATAGTAGTTCTTTTCTTATGCTATGACTTGAATTGCCCAAACATGAGTCAATTCAAGGTTTTTCAAAAACCACAATATCATGTTTTTTGGAAGAAGAAAAAATGTTACCTTTTATTGGTATGATGGTTTCTCACTATGGTGGTACACAAATTCTTTTATTCAATTAGGATTATGTATAATTAAATGTACCAAAAATTGGATATTTCCCTTTTGAGCTTTCTTTCTGGGACTGATTGAAGCTTAATTGTTTAGTTTAGCGTATTGAATTTACTATTTTGATGTTTAATTTTTATTTTATTAAAAAAACTCAACTCTGGCGACACTAACCTAAGGGACCTTGTTTTAATGGCTTGGTCTGTGGTGGGGGTATGATATTGTTGTCTAACAATAAAAAGCATTACAATTATGGACCATCCCCAACCAATTTTGTCAAGTCAAAAATATATTTGCTATTTTGATGATATTTGAATTTATTTTTGTACTTCTAAATAATCACCAAGGAAAAAAATTGGTGTTTATTATAAAAAAATATATATGTATACAAATATTTACAAAAGTACCTTAGTGACCTTTCCACTATACCGCTACAAATAATGAAGGAAGTGGCATTCAAAAATCCAATTATAATTTAACTAGGTATTATGGGAAGAATAGTATTAAGGTAGTTAAAATTGCTTATAATCCCTCAAAAAATTGCTCATATTAGAGAACAAGAAAGGTTAATTTTTTTTTTGCTTAGGGCTTATTAAAGGGTACATGTTAAAGAATCTATAGATAGGAAGTTCTCCCTCTATCCTTTAATGTATGAGTATTTTACCAAAATCACGGGCATTAAGAAAAGTTGTTGGACTAATAAATTTATGTAAAAAATCTGTTACTATTACTACCTGTGTAAATTCATTTAATGTTGATTATACTCTCTCGGTTCCAAATTATGTGACATTTTGAGTATTTCACACGTATTAAGAAATATAATTAAAATTTTGTATGAGAAAGAGATATTATGAGTTGTTTTACAAAATTGTCCTTAATAATTTGTACTACTATAGAAAGATAAATTAAAGAATTGAAAAATGATAGAAGTACTAATAAATAGTTTATGGTATATAGGAAAATTAACATTAATGTTTCATTGGTATTGTAAAACGGCTTATAATTTAGGACAATTTTTTTTCCAAATCGATTTATAATTTAGAACGGAGGAAGTCTTAATAAAGGATATAGTTGAAAAACGGAGTAATGAATACATATAGAAATTTGTAGATGGTCTTATATTTAATGACAAACATCATTTTATAAATGTTCTTATAATTAGGCTCATAATTAGGCTCAGATGAAGTATTTACTGAAGAAAAAAATTCTTCAAATTTTCAAAAAATAAATTAACACATTTTCCAAAAGATAATTTATATCTTGTTACACTAAGATGTGTATTTCCCTTTTGCTTATCTTATAATAAGCAATAGATAAGGCATGGAGTATTGATTTTTTTTTTTTAAATCTCCTTTTTATCTTTTTTTATTCCTACTGTGTTGGCGATTTGCTCTTTTTGTAGAGTTGGGTAACAAAGTGGCGGTGGCATTTGTTTCTGTCTCCAAAATTTATTTCCAAATCTTTGACAGCTGCCATTGAAAAGAACAAGTTAATAGTAGCTCTCTATCTTTATGTTATTAAATTTTGGTGGTTGGAATTGTGAGATTTGAAAATTATATTCAATCACATAACCTAACTTGTGGATTTTGAAAAGGGTAGGTTCCAATTAGCATGAGAATCTAGGTGTGTACAATTAATCAAGTAATTTTCAAGAGAATTATTTTTAGATGAATTCGATCAATGATGTATTTAGTCCTTAATATAGATTAAATGCATCATTTTTTATATGAATCTTACAAAAGTCAACTTTCTCTTATAATAGAGACCGGAGAGAATATATATCCGAAAAATTATTGCAAAGAGTTTAATAAACATATATATTTCATTACCTTCATAAGAGTTCTTTTTATCTCAATTCTTAGGTTTTAAAAAGAAATGGACCTTAGTTCAAATTTTAAGGTAAGTAAAGTTGACTAAACGTTAACAAAGTGATTGGACTCAAGTGTTAATGAGTTTCATCAATTAATGGCAAATTGTTCAAAAAAACTTGAGTCTGATTTCTATGTGGAATAATTATTGACCAATCTTTACTTATCTTACGGTCAAATTCTGGATTACTAAGACCTTGTGTGATGAGATAAAATTCTAAATAAGTTATTCTAAATAATTTAATAGCATATATTTGTAATGATTTTTTTTAGGGTCGGATGTTTTTTAAAGTTTAGTTTATTATATTAGGAGATTTATTTTTGAGGCAGTTGATTATTTTTTTGAGTAACTAATTTTTAGAATAAAGAAATTAATAATATATTGTTTCATAAAAAATAATCAACTTATTTTTTCGAATGTATATGTTGTTATAAGTTAGTACTTTTGTGAGTTTATTTAACTTATTTTAAACACTTTCTTAGTTTAGTCATGTTACCCAAACTACGGTTTATAAGTTATAGTCATGCAATGGTGTTTTCCCTTTTCACCGTAAGTATGATAATTACTATGATCAATTGTCAAATTCCACGAAAAGAAATGATATTTAAATAGCTATTAATTTTCTCTCGTACTCTCATTCTATTTCTATTCTCATTCTTTTTCTCTATAGTTATTATCAAATAAAAAGAGAGGAATAATATTGTCACTAAAATTGTTTAATAAAGATTGTCTAAATATCATTCATCTTCCATAAATATTGCCAAAACACACTTTAAAGTCCCATGGCCCATGCTGGGGACCATGGTTTTTGTCTTCTCATTTGCACTAGTAATGGGATTTTGACCTCTAAGGCTCATCCTGCCTCTTCATTCCACCTAATCATCATGCATCATAAATGGTTGAGTGTTGCATAATCTATCTTGCTTATCATCCAGTGTTAGATGAGATTATAATCATATTAGCATCAACATTAAGCACAAGATAACTTCCTATTGTTTTAAATTTCTCTTGACAACTCCATTAAGTAGTATTTTTTTAATTAAAATTGAAGTGTTTTCTATTTTCATTTATTTTCTTCATTCATTTGACAAGTTTTAAAAATAAGAAATAAAATAAAACAAAGTATTTCTTGTAATGATTATTATTAAGAAATATATCACTAAAAATAAGTTAAGTACTAGTAACGCTCTCTTTCTATTAAGAAATAAATAAATCAAACACACTTTGAACGCGTATCTATTTCATTTGGTTTATATTCATAAAAGGATTTTTCTATCGTATAAAAACTTGCACATGTTAAAAAGTTCAAAATAGTAAATTTGTATTAGAACTTGTGTATTTTATATTAAATTTATTACTTTTCAGGGCTAATTTAAATGTCTAAATGATGTTGCAGGTAGACTTGCAAAAAATGTGGTAATGACAGGAAATGTTTTTCTCAATGGGAAGAAAAAAACTCCAGGCTATGGTTTTGTTGTAAGTACACTAACTCATCATCAAACCAAAGCCTTTTATTGTGTCAGCACTGGTTCAACTGAAAATTGTTGCTAAACAGAATTTATTTTGAGCACCAATTTTCATTTCTCTAATGACTAAAAATGTTCCACATGCATTTACTTTTTTGAAAAGAAAAAAAAAAGTAAATTTTTTATGAATAGATGCATTTCATGTTATGCTTGAGAAATTTTCTAAAAAGTGGTGATTTTGCAATAACTTAATTGTGTAACTACCAAAATAATAGAGTTTAATTTGTATGCATTTTTGTGTTTAACACAACCATTCAATTAATGATTCGGTATCAAATGGCTTAATGATACAACTGAGTGCATAGCAAAATTGATCATCGAAATTGTAAGCATAAGTTAAAGTTATCTTTGATTTTTTGTGAAAAAGTAAATATATAATTGAAATTGTAAAGTGTGGGACAAAATAATCCATCTATTAACTTTTATTGTTACTGTTTACGACATGACATGTTTGTCGAATATGCAATCCCTCCACGTTGATCCTACATCAATATCATTACACGAGAGATTAATTTGTCTATGAAACTTATGCTTTCATGGACTAATTTGATAGTAATTAGGTCATGTTCAATTGTAATTGCTGACAAATTTGTCTCTGAAATGACCTAAATTTCAAAGAAACATTTGTCCCCGTCGAGCTAGTATTGATGTGACATCAACGGGCAATGCAACATGTCCAATTAACATATTACATCATAGTCTCTTAACAATAGAACTTAACAAATGAACAATCTTGAATGACATAAGAGATTATTTGAGCTTTGCTTACAATTTCGAACCAATTTGTATATTCACTTGTTTAAACATAATTTATCAGACTCATGAAATGATGAGATAATAGCTCATTGAATAAAAATATATGATCCATCATACTCATTAATTGATGTTGAAACTTCAGGCATACGTAACACAAGAAGATGTGTTGTTAGGAACTCTTACAGTGAAAGAAACGATAACATATTCAGCACATTTACGTCTTCCATCATCAATGTCCAAAGAAGAAATCAGCGGCTTAGTTGATGCAACAATCATTGAAATGGGTCTCCATGACTGTGCAGATAGGTTAATAGGTAACTGGCATTTGAGAGGTATAAGTGGTGGCGAAAGGAAAAGAACTAGCATTGCACTTGAGATTCTCACAAGACCGCGGTTGCTGTTCCTTGATGAACCGACTAGTGGTTTGGACAGTGCATCTGCATTTTTTGTTGTTCAAACTCTTAGAAATTGTGCTCGTGATGGAAGGACTGTTATTTCTTCCATTCATCAGCCTAGCAGTGAAGTCTTTGCACTTTTTGATGATCTTTTCTTGCTCTCTAGTGGCGAAACTGTTTATTTTGGTGAAGCTAAAATGGCAATCGAGGTATAAATACATTTTTGGTGTCTGCAAATATTTTTAGATTTAAAAATGTTTTTAGTCTCTGCAATGATTTTATCTTGTCGATACCCTCACATTTTAAGAATGACATGTTTTCTCTTATGTAGAAAGACACTTTAAGTTCAAGACGTGTCCTGATTGTCTGAAACATATCAATGTTCGACATTCCTACGATATTGACATGTGCATTCACGTGTCTGATTCGTAAATTTTCTCTTCTTCAACAACTAATGCTCATGTTGTATAAATTTTTCGATTTCTTGTGCAGTTTTTTGCTGAAGCCGGTTTCCCTTGTCCACGTAAAAGAAACCCTTCTGATCACTTTCTGAGATGCATCAATTCTGACTTCGACGTTGTAACGGCTACACTGAAGGGATCTCAAAGGATTCCTGTATGTATCATTTAGTAATTCTAAACATATGCTTTGAGGTGTCAGATGATTACTTATATACTCATCCTACTTAGGATCTTTTGCAAGAGCTTATCTTATGACGTCAACTAACAAATAATTGAAAATAGCTTATGATATGATCATAAATTGCTTTTTTAGCTTGCTTTTATTATATGCTCATAAGCTGTTTTCAGCGTATTTTCATAAACAAATCTACATAGCTTTTTGTCGTAAGTTGTTTTCAGCTTATGAAGAGTTAACCCTCATTTGTTCAACAACTGCGGAAACAACTTATAACTTAGCTCTTACAAGATATTGAACAAACACTTATTGACATGGATTTGTTTCTTTCACTTTTTTCCCCTTATTAGGATGTTCCAAATTCAGCAGATCCTTTCATGAATTTGGCTACAGCGCAAATTAAGTCAATGCTAGTTGAGAGATTTAAGCGTTCAACGTATGCCAGAAGGGTAAAAGACAAGATTCAAGAACAATCAACCAATGTAAGCATTTATATTTAGCTATACACTTCATTACATATAATTCAACTGATATCTATGCTAAGCTGAAATCCTAAGGATACTCTTTTTCGGTGTCAGTATAGTATCCAGTGTCCGTGTCCATGTCAGTCCTTCATACTATTGATTTTGTTAATGATAAATGTACTACAGGAAGGGCTTGAAACTGAGATAAACCTTGGAAGCCAAGCTAGTTGGTGGAAGCAACTCAAAACACTGACAAGGAGATCATTTGTGAACATGTGTAGAGATGTTGGTTACTACTGGCTGAGGATTATGATCTATATCATTGTATCTATATGTGTTGGAACTATCTATTTTGATGTTGGCTATGGCTACACTTCCATCTTGGCTCGTGGTGCCTGTGGTGCATTTATATCAGGATTTATGACTTTCATGTCAATTGGAGGCTTTCCATCTTTTATTGAAGAAATGAAGGTAAAAAAAAAATTTGATTCAAGAAATGAAACTAATTATTGAAGTCAGTAATATGAGTTTATAAACAGATAAAGTTTTCGTCAATACTTTGGTGTAAATACTTGTGAGATTGTTCGGTAAAGCTTATAGAAACAGCTTATGACATGTCCATAAGCTGTTTCTAGCTTATTTCCATAAACTCTCTAGGATAGCATTATGGTTTATATGAAAACAACTTCACGTTATTGTCTTTTGTTACAGAAATATCTTATACATTATATGACAAGCGTTTATGCTATAACCATTGTATATCCGTACAAATCCTATGCCATAAGCACTAGTATAAGTCTTTGGAAGAGCCTCTGAAAATAGCTTATGCTAAGTCTATATATTATTTTCAGTTCATTTTCATAAGCTCTTTCAGATAGCTCAGTGTCATAAGTTATAACTTTTAGCATATGCAGAGTTTACCTTCATTTCAACTTTCATTATAGAACCAACTTATACATAAGTTCCTGTAAGATATGTGTTTATTCAATAAGCCATTTCTGTTAGGCTTATGATGTTTTTGTTGATGTATCTGAAACAGGTATTTTATAGAGAAAGGATGAATGGATATTATGGCGTAGCAGCATTTATTTTATCAAACTTTCTTTCATCATTCCCATTCTTGGTTGCTATTGCTCTTACTTCTTGCACAATCACATATAACATGGTGAAATTCAGACCAGGATTCATTCACTATGCGTTTTTCACTGTTAACATCTATGGATGCATCTCAGTGATTGAGAGTCTCATGATGGTTGTAGCTGCACTTGTTCCAAATTTTCTCATGGGAATCATTACAGGAGCTGGAATCATTGTAAGAACAAATGGCGAAAATTCTACTCGAAACCAACTACATGATCCACATGTGTTAATTTTTCATATATTGTTGTTGTTCATGCAGGGAATCATGATGATGACCTCTGGATTCTTTAGGTTGCTATCTGATCTTCCAAAACCTGTTTGGCGCTATCCAATTTCATATATCAGTTACGGTGCATGGGCAATACAGGTAATTCCCGTTAATACCAAGTGTCGGTTTGGTTTTGTGGTTGACAAAATTGATTTGGACTAAATTGATTATGGCTAAAAATGAGTTGAATTTAAAGTGATATATATTTGGATATGTTTATGTAAAGTCAGTTGACAAAAAAGTTTGAGGCTAAAATTCAAGTGTAGAGGGAACAATTTCAATTTCTAGCTTCAAGTTAGAATCAATTATGGATACAAAATTTATGCTCCATGTATAATAGCACGGACACTTTAGATTGAAAGCGCGCTAGATACTGACACATATAGTTACATCCAATCACTTCCATCTTTATTGATGACAAACATAAAAGCATACTATGTTTCTAGAAGTCAGTTTGGAGATTTATGCTCTATGTATAGTAGCACCAACGATTTAAATTGAAAACATGTTAGATACTGACTCATGTAGTTACATCTAATCACTTCCATCTTTATTGATGACATATATAAGAGCATGATATGTCTTTAGAAGTCAATTTGGAGATTTATGCTCTATGTACAATAGCACAACACTTGAGATTTAAAGCGCGTAAGATACAAACGCGATACCAACATATGTAGTTGCATACCTCCATTTTTTTTAATTATTATCAGTGTCTATGTGTCAGTGTCGTTTCTGGTGTTAGTGTCCATCTCAATGCTAATTAATATGAATTTCGATGCAGGGTTCATACAAGAATGACTTGCTTGGTCTTGAGTTTGATCCACTGATCGCGGGTAACCCAAAACTGACAGGAGAATATGTGATAACACACATGTTGGGGATTGAATTAAGCCATTCCAAGTGGTGGGACTTGGCAGCACTTTTTCTCCTTCTCTTATGTTACAGGTTATTGTTCTTTGTTGTTCTCAAGTTCAAGGAAAGAGCATCACCATTATATAGAAAACTTACTGCCAAAAGAACCATACAACAGCTTGAGAAAAGACCTTCTTTCAGGAAAATGCCATCTGTTACGACTTCCAGGAGGCATCAACCCCTTCATTCACTATCTTCTCAAGAGGGTCTTGATTCTCCACTCCATGTCTAGAAGAACCCACTACAAAGAAGAGGAATATATATAGTTATATAATTAAACTCTGCTGGATTTTCAGATATTGATTAGTTGCTTTCATATGACACACAAAATTTGCATTTGCTTTATTAGTATTAGTTTATATGTATAGAGGAAATGTTTCATAACTGTTCCCATTAAGATAAGAAAAATGGAACATTTGTGTCCTTGGATTACATTTTTTAAAAAATTAAATTCTGAGATTGAATAATCTTGTACAAATGTCTCATTGTCCTAGCCTTATCAGCATTAGGTTAGAGCTATATTTGGACTGATTATACATTGCTTTAAGATATAATGATATAAGTTTTCCTTCAAGAAATTTTGTCATATATATACACCATGCCTGAATATGGTTTGTCATTTATTTTACAACCGTCTTCGAGGGTAATAGTACTTTGTCCCTTGACGGTTAAAAGTCAAACTCTTACAGCTGAACTGAGCTAATACTTCAAGGACTATCAATTATGTTATTCTGCACTGAACAAAAGCACCGCCCTGTGTATATTTCCAACAAAAACAAGAGCCTAGCAGACCAAAAAAATACGCTTCTGCAGGCTGAACACTCGAGGGAAAGCAGCACAACCTCTACGCCAAAACACCTCTGCCTATTTAGGCAATCTCCGGGATCCCAACTCCATTCGTAAAATAACCAAGTAGGCCCCTTTAGACGGTTAAGACTCCATTTGCACGAAGTCAGCTTAATCTCGTCCACAATTTCCCCACGATCTCGAGAAACACTTAAAAATCTTCTCATTTCAAACTTTTCAAAGAACCCAAACAACAGTGTGCCAAATTAGCCAATATCCCTTCTTTAATCTCTTGTTTCTCACCGCCTCAATAACACACTCCAGCTGCATAAATAAATTTGGAGGGGTAACAATTCCTATGCCAATCCGCCTAAAGACCAAGACAACACCCTAAAAGCCGTAGTACAATGAAGGAAAATATAATCGGACGCTTCCTCCCACCCGTGACAAGGAACACAATTTCTCAAATCCTTTTGAGATAAAACACGGCACACTATCAAAAACTCTATCCTCCGCATCACCCCTACTATTTTCCGGCACCATCAACACCTCCAACAAATTATATGTCAACTTCACCGAATAAACCCCCCTTACTCTGAACGTCAAAACAACCTATCCTCCCACTGGAATGTCGTCAACAACCCCAAAAGACTATAATATAATATCATAGTCCGTGCACTCAGACCGCCACCAAACTATTTGCAGTGTTACATCTGTGTTGTGGAAATACTGCAATTATAACTTGAACGGAATAATGTTGATGATTACACAAATAAATTTCGAAAGGTGTGTGGACACGCTAAGATTTATGTTTAAATCGCCTGCACCAATTCATGCAAACTAGATGTAATAAGGATAATTGTGAATCTCCTTCATGATACTTCGAAATTCTTAAAATAAATTGCACATTCACTTCAAGCGTATGAGTCAACTATAGTTTACATAATAAAATTCCATAAAATTCTTCTTCTGTTTTTTAAAAGAAAAGTTCCGTCAAATTCTTGCGCACTAAGTAAAGAGAATATGTCTTATATATGTAAATTTGGGTCAGAAATATAATTTTCTTGTTCTTTCCTGGCTTGAGAAAATGTCTCTATTTATAAAGAAACACATACCAAATGATGAATGGAAATAACTTTTACGAGATTTGTAACAGTCGTTCATCTAAACCGCTATATATTATGAATGTTTGAACTATGACATATATCATTGTTTCATTAACATTGCACCTTTTTGTCTAAGGTTCGAGGTTCGATTCCTGCACAAGACACTTTATTTCTGCAACTTGTCTATTGGTTTGAGATAAAATTCAAAAATATCAAACCCAATAGATGAAAACATGTCCCCATTAAGCTTCAGATTTCATAATGACTTAGTGATGTTTTTTCCCATATTCCATAGTTGTGAGATTTTAATATCAAACGGCCCCAGTTAAGGAAACATATACCAAACTAACCTAGTATTGACATGCTAGTACGAGTGTGCCATTCCATTTTAGTATTTAAAAATATAAACTGAAGATATTTTAAAATTAAATTAATAATATTCTTAACAAAATATTACAATTTAAAAGTTATTAAGTCAAATAAAAAGTAGAATATTCTGATGAAAATAAATGATAATGTATTAGAGAAAACTATAATAGCTTAAAGTTGTTACATATTTCTAAATTGTTCTAACAAACCCTAGATTAAGTTGTACTTCTGGATTATTCTACTTTGAGATCTAATTACAAAAGTCAAACAAAAGTCTAGATTATATTCTTCTTTTTGAAACCTCTTCAAGCACCTATATATTTGGATCCGCGTCAAATTTCTCCAAACTTCGGCAAAAAAATCATGGCATCGCAAAAGCTAGAGATTGGAGCTTCTAATTTCGCGCTGAATGGGCGCGAAAATTTGCTTCCAAAGTGGTTCCAAGCACGTTAAATAGAAAAACATGGTGCATATTAAGCCTTTGAGATATAATAACAATAACATCAAGATGATCGTGAGTTAGGTCTAGTTTTATGTTGTTATTATTATGTTAGGTAGAACATTTGATAAATGCTGAAGAAGAGTGCATAGAGGTAAATAACACACCCCAATTAGTTGAATCAATTTGAGATGAGTAAAATACGTATGCATGTTAAAAGTGGCAATTCAAACCCGGAGCTCTGTGGAACTTATTTACTATATATGCTTTTAGTAATAATGGTAGTAAATGGGTGATAAGATGTGCAAAGAAGTAGATGCTGGGGTTTACTTCTATTGTAACTTTTGTGCAGGATGCTGCAGATTGTACAGTGTCCCAGCTTTCAATTTAAACATTGTCAAAGCTGCTCCATGTGCCCCCAATAGTAGGTTTACTTCTATTTTTTTTACTGTTTCGTTACTATAGCACATTCATAATTCTTTGACTTGAAGAAAGAATTTGACTACTAAAAGAAACAAAATATTTAGTTTTTTTTGTTTTCATTTGGCCAAATTACATGAGGCATAGGGTGCATTTTTTATATAAAACTTTGAGTTTGTATGTAAAAGAAGAAAAAGCCGAGTTTGTATTTGAATTAAAAAAGGAAGAAAAAAATTGATTATATATGTTTATTGAGTTTCATAATATCAATCATATTTCACGATTAAGATATTTGTGTTATTTTAAAGACAAAACAAATAATATTATGATAAAATATGATGGAAATATCGTAAAAAAAATTTGCACGGTAGTAAAGGCACACACATGATCTATTAAACTCTAAAATTATATATATGTTCAACAATGATGGGCAATTTGATAATTTCGCACAAATTAAAACATAGGGTATTGCACGAGAAACTCGAATGGTGATATGGTTCATGCACTGTTAAGGTGGATTTTTTCAGAGCTAGTTGTTCATGAGGAAGAGGCTCTAGGAATGTGGAATGCAATGAGTTGGTTCCAAAGCAATTGGGTTTACATAATGTGATTTTTGAGAGCGATTTTAAAGTCTTGATTGATTCTATTCTCTCAAACTCTATGGAAGCGTCTAAATTTCATGTTATCATCTCTAATATTAGAACTTTATTAAGATTGTTAACTTTGAGGTGTGGTTCATTCGTCCATAAGCAAATATGGTTACTCATAACTTAGCCGAGACGGCCATTTCTAGTGTTAGTCGATAAGTTTATGATTTTTAATATTGGTTACTCATAACTAACTACTATAGTTACTCAATGAAGAACTTAACTTCTTAGAGCATCCACAATGGAGACATCCATTTTTTGGTACTTAAATGAGTCACACGTGTACGGGTCATTCATTTATAATTTTAATAGTAATACCTAATAAGCGCTCGATATTTCCAACACAACATCTGCCATAATATCTTAGATAGAACTCTCTAATCAACTATCAATAATTTTATATCATTGCATTTTAATTTTTAATATTTAAAAAATGTGGATCCTACTTAAAATTGATGGTCTTAAGTGAGATCCTAGATCTTATAAGACCTTACAAAAAATTCTCCTCAATAAAGGTACATAATAGGTACCAGATCTTAAAAGTTTAAGACCCATTGAAGATGGTCATAGAGCACTAATATTTGTTGTGACTTGCATGCAATTGTGGACAACACTGTCAACTAGGACCCTTTAGGATACTAATAATTGAGTTGATGTTGGTGGTAAAAGTTGACCATGTTGGTGGTAAAAGTTGACCACGTCCAAGAAAGGCAAAACAATTAAACTGATGAAAATAATAATTTAAAAATCTGGTTATTATGTCTACACTTTCAAAAAAAAAAATTGAAGAGGTTAAAATGAAATATAATACCAACACCAAATTACCTTCCTAGTACAAGGCGTACCTAAGAAGACACAAAAAGTCTATACACAATTTACAAATTACAAAAAAGAAACAGGAAAAGAGCACAAGAAACAGACAAAAACTATTAACCAATGCTCAAAATAGTAGATGGACTAAGTCACCAAACATGATAATTGAGGGAAAGTGATGCAACTTTAGCCTTCAACCACATGAAAGAGAGGGACTTAATCTTCTCTACCACCTGCACAAAATAGTAGATGGACTAAGCCACCAAACATGATAATTGAGGGAAAGTGATGCAACTTTAGCCTTCAACCACATGAAAGAGAGGAACTTAATCTTCTCTACCACCTGCACAATTGATGTAACCTTGCCATTGAATAACTTGTTGTTTCTTTTTTTTCAAATTTCCCACATCGTTGCAAACCAAATAACCTGAAGGATGGAACGACGTGCCTTAGAAGTACTACGGACATAAAAAACGTGTATCTACGCTTTCAATTACACAGTACATTTTATATATTAATTTAAAATATAGATTTGAAGAATATTGTGAAATTAGTAGGATCTATTTTAGAGTATATTTAGAGAATGTAGTCGAATTATTTAAATAATTAAGAAATATGAAATATAATATATTTGGTGAGGTTCATTTATACGATTAATATGAATGACATGAATAAAGATGCTTTTATTTAATCATCATTTCGACATAGTGCATATTCGGATTGTCTGCTACTTTATTAGTTTGTTGCTATTAGTTTGATGGTGTTATTGAAGTTATATTATTGTCAATATATATGTGTGTGTGGGGGTAATTTCATTTGATCACCTAATTTTTTAGATGAGATTTAAATTCATTTTTAACATATGCAATGTAACCCAAGGATTTTAACAAAAATTATACACTTTAAATGCCAATCCGTAACTTTGTTTTTGATGGCCAATCCGTAACTTTGTTAAATTTATCGTAATTCTAAACATGCACGTATAGTCATAGTCTGCATGAAAAGAATTGTTGCTTATACAATGTATAATGTTGTGTTATGCGATAAAAAAAATTCTTGGGGGATGGGGTGAGTGCTACATACAAAGTAAAAAACAGCTAAGGCTGAAAAAATATATAGACCAGTTAGGGGTTAGTAGGAGGTGCATTTATACAATCAAAATTCAACGACATATATCAATAATCTTCTCCAAAAAAACAACATATGCCAATAACATTTATACAAGATAGAGATAGTGTTTCAAAAAAAAAAAGATAGAGATAAATTTATACAAGCAGGACTAGAAACATAATGATCAAACATGAACGTGTAATGGAGTTTTCATCTACCATTTCTCATGGCCTTGATGTCATTCAACTTTAGTTTAAGGTCCCCACTTTGAAGCAAGACAAGACAGTTGAAGTTAGCCCCTTGATGCTGCAGAAGAGTTAATACAATTTCCATTATAAGTAAGATATATCCCAGAGGCTAAGATAAAAGTATCATTTCTATATCTCTAATGTGAGTGTCCAAAAATATACAAATATGGAATCGGATATTAAAAGACGTAAGATATTTATTTATATGTACGTACATGTGGAAGCTTGAGAATAATTAATTAACGGTTGAAAAATAAATGGAACATTGGATTTGGATACTAAGAAACATAATATCTTAGTGCTCTAACTTTAAAGACATGATCCCATTCTGCCAATTTTCACTTCCCTATCGTTAGAAGGTTTGTTTGTTAGGTGAGAATAGTTACTCATCACACCCTCTTCATCATTAATCCACTCAACGGAAAGAACCATATACACATAATGAACTTAATAATGGATAAATTAATGCTAAGATCTTATCTTGTCTTGATTATAAATAAATAAATCAATTAACCCTAAGTCCCCATGAGCTTAACTCATTTGGTAAGGGATAATGCACAATATGTGCAGGGGCCGGGGTTCGAACCCCGAACACCCCACCCACTTATTCATCTTTAAGGTGAATTTCTCTAGTCACTAGGCTACTTAACAAAAAAAAAAAATCAATTAACCCTAATTATAAATAAGATGCATTTACCCTCCAAAAGAAAAAATAAGATTCATTTCAAATTTTCAAGTGGGTTAATATTGGAAAAGAGTAACTTTTGTTAAGGAAGTAAATATAATAATTCTTTAAAAAATTTATAATCAATTCTTTGAAATGTCTAAAAAAAAAAGATTCAATAGTTCAAAACTTTCTCTTTTAGGTTTTTATAAAATGCCCTAAATTATTTTATGTAAATATTAATTAATTCTCTTTCCTCAATGTTAAACTCGTAAAAAAATACATATTTTCGGTAAATTTAACAACACAATCAACTTTCTTATTCTCTCCATCCCAAAATAATTAAAAATATTGTAACAAAATAGAGTTGTAATATTTGAACAACCATTTTTTACAACTATCATGACAACTTCTTTTTCCTCTCTTTCTATTGGTCAAAAACAATGGAGAGAGAAAAAGGAAGAGAGAGAATAAAAACATAATGTGAGTATGAAAGAGAAAGTTGTCAAAAAATGGTTGTACAAATATCATTTCTCAACAAAATATTAGACTATTATGTGCATATCTATATATTTAAAATAACATGATTGTAAATTGATTAGTCATGAATGTATAGGACAATTGGTTAAACTTTGATTGTAAGGGTGCAACATCGGTTGGAATAATGTGATCAATGACTTGATGAACTCGTTATATTGGCCATGGATTTTAAAAAGTTCGGATCGTGTGTTATATTTGCCCTTTTCGATACTCAAGGTAATTTTAATGAAATTTGTGATGCTTGAGATGGTGAAGGCGGAGTGGGTAGGAGATGATCGATGTCGTTGTTGCCAGAGTGGCAGAGTGGGAAAGGGGGTCAAGTTTTTGGTAGGAGAAGAGGGGGAGTGGTTGTCATCAGACATGGTGGGCAGATGGAAAGGTTAAGCGTTGGACTCGAGAAGAGAGAGAGTAATCGCAGCCGGCGTAGGTGGTTGAGGGGGAGGAAAAGGTCGGCGGCAGTAGGGATAGGTTTAGGGTTTTGGATCAGTATACCCGATGCTTACTAATACCATGTTAGAATAAAAAAGAGGTTATACAATTGTAATGAGGCTCTAGGAGGGTGTTGCTTATACAATGTACATAGTCAACATGTATTTACTTATATACCTTTCACTGGAAATTTACTTATATTTGAGAGTACTTTTATATGTATTTTATAATTCATATTTAAAATTGAAAGGCACATGTATCCTTTATTCTAAATAGATGAGTGTTTGAAACACTATCTTTTCAATACTTCCTCTAACACTCATTTATTTATTAAGAAGAGTATATACGAGTCTCACCATTTTATGGATGACCTATTTTTGAATTGATGGATGCACCTTTAACCTTATATTTAATCAGAATATGGTTTTTTTCGTGTTGCTTGAAATATAAAATTTAGATCAAATAGATATATTATTATTGCTTGTAAAAAAAACCTACATATATTATTTTTGAATTGATGTAATGGATATCATTTTTTCTTTGACAGATTAATTTTGAATTAATGTAATGTATATTGAATATGATAGTTAGTACTTTATTGAACTTGGGATGTGTCTTTCACCGATTCTCCTGCACATGCAAAGCCCATATCACTGAATAACGATATTAATATTCCATAGTTGGTTACTGTTGGAGGACAATAACTATAATTGCAACTCATCATATAGTAACAATTAATCTCTCACAAAAAAACAAAGTAAGTGGTGAGCCCATTTTACCACGCGTGACCACGTACATATGTGTGTGTGTGTATATATATAAGCTAGCTAGCTATTTGGCTACACCACCTCTCAAAGAAAAACTATTTTGCTACACAAAGCAAAATGTTATTTGTTTTCTCTTTGATTTCAACCAATTAAAAATCTTTATTTTTATTTTGTTACTTTTTTGTTTGAGGAAATGGAGATAGAGCAAGACAATGCCAAAGACAATAGTAAAGGTGTTAGCAACCCTATTGAAATGATGAGAAGTTCAAAAAGAGGGATGCATCTTGTGTGGGAAGATTTGAGTGTTGTAATTCCAAACTTTGGCAATGGACATACAAAGAGATTGCTTAATGGTTTGAATGGATATGCTGAACCAAACAGAATCATGGCTATTATGGGTCCATCTGGTTCTGGAAAATCTACTCTTCTTGATGCTTTGGCAGGTTTGTTTTACTTCTGAAAAATATCAATGCTCAAAAAACACTATAGTGAGATATAAACTGAAACTTCTATGTATATGATTTTTATTTTTATTTTTATTTTTAGGTCATTCATGTTGGTTTTTGTACTAACTAGCGCACTTCAAATTATATATATAGACATATATTCTCTCTAACTATTTGATTAAAAAATAAATAAAAACTCTATCTCTTTTTTACTAACTACATTATTTTTAAAATCTTAAAATGAATTAAGTCTTCTCTTTCAAAAAAAAAAAAAAAACTGGGGTGAGTTATATAATATCCTTGTTGCTATGATGGGTTATGTGCTTCAAATCACCCTATAACTGAAGTAAGGCCTGAGTAAACATGTTTACTGGAGAAAAAAGAATATATACAAAGAAATTGATTAGAGAAAATATTTTTTTTTCCATGGATGAACAAATGAAAGCAATTAATAGGAAAGTGACGATGTGCATGTTTGATATTACGGTGAATATCTATAAATCAAGGTAACTTTAATTTATTTATTTTTTAGGGAAGATAACTTTAATTTATTTATTTTTTAGGGAAGATAACTTTAATTTTTTAGAACCTCCAAAATATAGATTTGGCAAAATTACAATATCTCATCAAAATTTTAACAAATTTACTAAGTGCTAGTTTGGATTTGTGTCCAAACTCTCTCAAACGTGCGAAATCCAAACTCTACAAATTGGAGCTTGTGGCTTTTACGTTGGAAATATCTTGGGAAGATTATTTTTAAAAAATCTTGGGAAGTGTGTGCAAACGTGACTCTGTTGGCGCAGATGTGAAACCAAATACATGATAACCAATGGCTGCAATTTTTTTCTTCTCACGACCACAAAATCTACGGAGATTGTTATTTGGTATCCAAAACAATAATGTTATGTTGACAATTGACACCCTTGTTTCCCCTATCTCCGTTATACATCCCATGTGAAAGAACATTTTAGTAATTTCACCCTCCTGTAAAAGAGAATGTTAGGTGTGGTGGTGAGGGTCGCATGACCGTATGTCACATTTGTGTGTGATGGTAGAAGAGGTGTGTGCCACCTATGGTGGTCATCATGGTACGAAACTACGCTAATACAAAGCGGTTCTAATTTTTCTTTTTGGAATAAAAAAAATAAAACATATTATTATTTTGGGTGATAAAACAATACTGACTTTACTTACCCAACTCTCCGGATCACTAGGGTTCATCCTCTAAAAATCGGAGGATTAACAGCAACAAAAATTGTACCCAAAAAAACAAACTTCACTCCAAAAAAAAATTATAATGTTTTGAAATTTCTAAAATCTATTGTTTCTCGACCGTTATTAAGTATTAATATTTTTAAAATATTATATATCATTAGGACACTTGTTAATATGTGTCATTAGGGCACTTGTTAGCGTACTAAAAATAAAAAAAAAATTCATTGTTTCTTTAACCATTTGTTTAAAAGATTCAAACATTTTGTCACTGGAAACAATCTATTATTGTCGGTGGTTGATTGACATTCTATTCTTTGGTTCACTTGAACCATTTCCAAACCAACATCCATCTACCGTCAACTCATAGTTAGATATGTTGAAGAATATATACATATGAAACTGAAAAGAGAATTGGAAATGTTAAGCTTCCCAATATATAATTATGACTTTTACTATATATTTTTTTATTTTATAACATCTTTATTGTTATATTTTTCTACATAAAAGAATAAAATTCACAGCTTTTATTTTATCCCATTCATTTTTAAAATATAAGAATGAGAATTTTGTAAAATTTCATTCTAAAATTTTGAAATAATATGGCCAAATTTTTTATTTGATAAAATAGAATCAAAATATTGTTCTATTTCGCTTTCTTCTAAAAACCAATTTCAAATCCACGTCTTAATTTATTAAGAACAATTCCATTCGATTTCATTCCATTTTATTTCGTTCATCACATTCATTTTGCTCATGATAGTAATTTCATTATGTCCCATTCTATGACTATATTTAGCTAGAAAGCCATTTTATTTTTTATTCATATATTAGCTTTTGCATTCCCTTAGCATTTCATCCACAGTATACTAGATTAAAATATGTAAATTCCATGCTGAATTTGCCGGTACAAGGTTGAAATCAAATGATGTAGATTCATCATCAAATGTAAAATGATGAGCACATGAAGCCATTAAATTGTAACTACATTACTCTTCAAAGAATGGGCAAAAGCTTGGTAATTTTTTAGATCAATCAAAATTAGCAGAATATTATATCTATGTATATATAGCGACATTCACACTGTTTTATTTATTTCAAGATGTGAATTGGGAATAAAAAAAATGCATTTGTGGGTTCATAAACATCTATACCACACCGAACAAACAAGACCTACTCACCCTCCTATGACCCATGCTACCTGTTCTATCCTATAAAGATAAACAAACTTCAATTATTCAGCTGCAATTCATAATTAACATAGTACTAACATCTACTCTTGACAGTGAGAATTTAATATTTGACTTCTTTGCCATGGACGTTAGTTGGAAGAAAAAAAAATGCATGTATAATATATGAGCAAAATGCATGTACTTGTACTTTTAGTGTTGTCCAATCCAAACAAAGCAAAAGGCATGTATATATATGTTTGAATATAATACTATAACAAAAATTGGTGGGTGAATGGTAATTAATAATCTAAAGTCCTAGAACCTAAGTCCTTATTTTGGACATTGGATAATGAACAAATTAAGAATTTGATAACTAGATTAGTTTATATTTTTGAGATTTCTTTATGAACAAATTACCAATGCTATGGAATTCAATTTCAACTTTGGATATATAATATAATTGGAATTCGTTGCATTTCAGGTAGACTCTCTGGAAATGTTATCATGTCTGGTAATGTGCTTTTAAATGGAAAGAAAAGGAGATTAGACTATGGGGTTGTAGTAAGTAACAAACATCTTACATATAATCCACTTTTATGATTATTTTTCTTCTTTTAATTCATTGCTACTCTCCGTTTCAAAATAAATGTCGTTTTATATTAACATATAAAAAATGTTATAAATAAGTGTCATTTTGATTTTCAATGTGACATTTTTTTCCTTCAATTCTAACCCTAAATTAATATTGACCGGATCACTTTCAAGTCATTATTTTTATTTTTTTTATAAATTTATGATAATGAGTATAACCAAAGAATAATTTTGTAAAATTACAATATTCTTTTTACTAACAATGTCCTATAATAATATGTTTTTATTATGTATCAAACACTATATAGGCTTATGTGACACAAGAAGACATATTGTTGGGAACACTAACTGTGAGAGAGACAATATCTTACTCAGCAAATTTAAGGCTTCCATCTACAATGACAAAAGAAGAGGTAAATGACATTGTAGAGGGAACAATAATGGAGATGGGTCTTCAAGATTGTGCTGATAGGCTTATAGGAAATTGGCACTTAAGGGGTATAAGTGGTGGAGAAAAGAAAAGAACTAGCATAGCACTTGAAATTCTTACTAGGCCATGTCTCTTGTTCCTTGATGAGCCAACAAGTGGTTTGGACAGTGCCTCAGCATATTTTGTTGCTCAAACTTTGAGAAACATAGCTCATGATGGGAAAACTGTTATTTCTTCAATTCATCAACCAAGTAGTGAGGTGTTTGCACTATTTGATGATCTCTTTCTACTTTCTGGGGGTCAAACAATTTACTTTGGACCAGCTGAAAATGCAGTTGAGGTACATTTTTTTAATAGCAATCTCTCCCTCTCATATTTACTTTGATTATTTATTCCAATTTTCAATTACAAATAATATGTTATCACATATCATTGTACTCTGGACCTGTTGTATATTGGCTTCAAATTGAGAATTCAGGAAACCCTGAAATCGTGTCACGATTCTGGGCATCGTGACACAATTGGATTGACAGGGAGCATGGTATTTTGAGATGGAAAATCGTGACACGATTTGGGAAATCGTGACACGATTCAACAGCTTCCTCACCAAGTTTCCCTGAAAGGGACTGGTCACAACGGTTGTTCAGAGGCAATCGCGGCACGATTGGTCAAAATCGTGACACGATTTTGGACTACTGTGACTAGTATTTAAGTGGATTATGCAGCATTTTGAAGGAGAGCTGAAGCTAGAGGCCTAGGGTTCACAAAGGGGGGAACTTGAGGGTTGAGTATCTTTGTAAGGAGGGTCTCTAGGGTTGGGATAAACATTGTAATCACCTTGGGTAATGAGATTAAATCATTGGAAGGATCTAAAGCTTCCTTTGTGTATTCTCTAGTAAGATTCATATGAGAGTGGTGAGGGAAACAAAGGGTAGAGATTAGGGAAAAGGTTGATTTCTTGTAACCTCTTGTAACATCTTCTCATAGTGGATTGGAGAGCTGCTCTCTCCCCCAGAGTAGGTCATATTGGACCGAACTGGGTTACCATCTTGTGTGTGTTTGTTTATTTCCTTTAAGCTTGCTTATCTTTGTGCTTGGCTAGTGTTTTGTGTCATTGTTTTAGCTCTTGTGTGTGTTGTTGCTTGAAGACACTTAGACCTAGGATTACCACTATCTTTTGCTCCACACATCTTTGTTTTTCATTGGTGTGATTCCGATCAAGGTTGATTTCACAACAATTGGCGCCCACCGTGGGGCATAGGCGTAAAGTGGTATAGTTGGTATCATGGGTTCAAAGTGGGACATCGAGAAGTTCACCGGAAGTAATGACTTCGGGCTGTGGAAGG
>Ga0315914_1000068_pt1 | contig 82049 bp, 27 predicted proteins | sample MpolenodulesMG_FD_203920 | JGI IMG/M metagenome (GOLD analysis project Ga0315914, IMG submission 203920) | Medicago polymorpha root nodule microbial communities from Los Angeles, California, United States - elongated nodules | ecosystem: Host-associated > Plants > Roots > Nodule | place: USA...
CAATGAAGATTATCAAGACTAGGTTGAGAAACAAGATGGGAAGTGGGTTTCTAAATGATACCATGGCGGTTTATATCGAAAGGGAAATTAGTGCAAGTATTAGTTCTGAGTCAGTTATTGATGATTTCAAGTTAGTTGGATCGCATAACGACTTATTTTAATTTTCTAAGGTATGTAGTTTACTTTTTTGATTAAACTTTGTGCTTAGCGTTTATTACAACTGAAAAATTTATGTTTTATATATTAGAGTATATTTTGCTGGCCCACCCCCGATATTTTCTCTAGCTCCGCCACTGCACATAAAGTCGTGAGATTCATATGAGTTTCACTCAACAAGAAAACAAGTGCTAAGGAGAGTGCTAGAAAGAGAATATCCATGACATTTCACATTATTTAATAGCAAATGTTTGGAGAGTTAAATTACTCAACTACACCCACTTTAATGGTATGGCATAGAAAAATAGTTGATTTATGTTAGATGTTAGTGTAAATTTTACACTACAGAACGCATACATTAAACTAGTTCTAATGAGCCAGACTTTGCGTTGTAACGGTACAACTATATATACACTCACACTCACGTGTCATGTGATAATTTATAAATAGAGTAATCAACCGCAAAATCATATACACTTTCTTGTTTTGTAGGTACATCATTCGCGTTGATGAGGAAGAATTAAAAACCACATTCAGCAACTCCAACAACACCATAGAACATGCTTATACTGACTCTTTTTATCGTTCATAGATCAATGACAACGTTTATGGGAACTAAGTTCTTGTAACTCGTTCCCTCGGCCTACCAAAATAATAGTTGGAAAAGGTGTGAAATCTTCCAAGATAGCTAGATCCATCATAGCAACTCCACATGCTGAACTCGGCGATTGGAGTGTCATAATCTAGCAAATTTATGTTGAGCCTAAGCATTCACGACGCGATCCATGGAGATAATTGATTTTCAAAGGGATCTGTGCAACTTAAAATCTCACAAGCCTTTGGGAACTCTGTCACAACCTTAACAATCTATGGAAAACGAACATGGTCGACGTCTGATGTTATATCCTCAAAAGGAAATTTAATGAGTTAATTAAGATAGAGAGTGACCCTGACCCAGCCTATCTCACTTGGAAGGGTCCTAGAAGACCTCCCATGACATTCTACGACAAAGAATTACTAGGAGGAATGTTAAACTCCATCTTCTCCCTCCTTATCGAGATCTACGTAACCAAATTCAAAGTAAAAAGAGCTTAGATCGATCAAGGCATCACATGCGATGTCATGTATGCCAATTTATTCAAAACTTTGTAACTTCAACGGAACAACCATGCATCCGTGGGGATATGTCAATTTTATGGTTACCTTGAAATAAAGGGATGATAGAAGAACGATCAAGATTGGATTTTCATGGTTGACAACAAATCAATGTTAAATTGTATTTTTAAACAAATAACCCCCAAAGTACTATATGCCAAAATGTTGACTATGCATAAAACATCATGCCATTCAGACTCAAGAATGCAGGAGCACTTGGCAAAGAATGATGAATAAGATTTTCAAGAAACAAATAAGGAACAAGCTCAAGATATACATGGATGGCATGATCTCTAAGTCAGAGGATGAGATTCACCACACCCGACACTTGGAGGTCGTGTCGCCAAGGTTTGTAAGCACAACATGCGACTAAACTTGAAAAAGTACACCTTTGGGGTATGAATGGGGGAGTTTATGGGGTTTTATTTACTAAAGTGCGTGATAGAGGTGAATACAAACAAATGTCGAGCCATCATCATCGTGGACATCTCCTACAAAGAAAAAAAACCCAACTCTCAATGGAATGCAAATCACCCATTCTCACTTCATATCTAAGTTCACACAATACATCATGCTATTCTACTAGTCTTTACAAGAGGAGGCACACTTTGAATGGACATAAGGGTGTGAGGCAAATTCCACCAAGCTTAGGGAGATTTTATCTCAACCCCTGATAATCTCTCGGCCAAATCTGGGGGAGAAATAAGGAAGCATAACGTTTGGTATACTTCGTGAGTAAAGTACTCAAAGGACCGGAGATAGGGTATTAGAAGATCGAAAAGGTAGTTATGGCCTTAATGAACATGACCAGGAAACTTCATTGATACTTCTTGGCCCATCTGGTAATAGTGCAGATCGACCAACCAATAAAACAAGTGTTGTTTAGACTACACTTGACCAAAAGAATGAAGAAATGGTCCGTACAAATCTTTGAATTTGACATTACATTTGAATGCCAGACAACCCACACAATTAGGGTTGACAGTTATATCCTACTCATTTATCTCCTTTCATATTCAACAACCTTCACAATGTTGACAGCTGATCGAAATTTGTTCACCACGGGTAAAAATCATTTTCATTGTTTTTCCACAAAGTATAATACACTTCTTCTTTAAAGCTTCGTGTTCAATGTCATGAATCATGTCCTTTAGTTGGTCATCCAAATTTACATTCACTTTCACCCTTTTGGACAACACACTTGGTTTGTCTAACTTCTCACTATTTCATGTCTATGTTATATAAGTCCTACAAATCTCTTCAACAAAGATGATCCCATATTGTAACAACATGAAGTGGATTCGAGCGACTCATTGAATTATTAAGTTTAACCTGAAATTCAAACAAAAATCAGATATAAGAAAACAACGAAATAAATAACCCCTACCTTATACGTTAATATCATAAACAAATAATGAATGAGAATGAAATAGTAATTTGCAATTACTGTTTCTTAATGTCTATGTTATATAATGAATGAAACAAAAATCGATCCCATATTGTTTGATTTGCCATGAATTAGTATTGTCAATTAGGAATAAAATATATTACTGTAATTTGCAATTACTGTTTCTTAGATGCACTATAATTCATTTGATTTATTCCAAGGGATGATGATACTTTTGTTGCAGTCTTTGACCAAAACTAGTATAATCTAAGCAAACAATCTTCATCATAAAATACAATATATAATTATAAATGGAACTTTATAAACATATTTATCATTCTAAAGTTAGATAAAAGATTTGAGGTATTCAGATTGCATAATTTGTAAGATTCAAATAATAAATGATTTTTTTTTGTTCTAATTGATAGTATTTATTGAAAACAAATATGTCAAGTGGATGCATTAGTACATGGAATCTTTATTTGAGTATGTTGCCTTCATAATTTCTTATATATATATGGAACATATCTAGTGAGAAAGAGTATCCTTATGTGATAGTGAGAGATGACATATCAACCATTGGATAAAAACACAAAGATCATATTAAAAGACACTCATGTGCTCCACTTTTCAGCTACCAAACATTATTCCAAACAAAAAAATTTCACAAACCCCTCACCTTATCTCTTCCATATGCTTCTTCAAACCTCTCAGACCTTGTTCTTCACGTCTAGATCACTTACCATGACCCCCCTCATCCTTTATTCCTCTTTCAACACGTATTGGTTTCTCTTTCCCATTTTCTTTGACCATTTTTGTAAAAAAAATATTTAATGTAAGTCTGTAACAATGTTTGATGAGTGAATGTCCGCGAGAGGGAGAGATTTTGCGGTCACAAATCCACGGTGAAGACGGTGAGGTGACCATAGTCTCCGATAAGTCATGGGTACATATTGAAACGTTCGCATCATAATCTAAAACTCTCCAATTTTTTTACCCACGATTTGCCTAATTTTCAACCTACGATTTCACTTCTTCTCAATACACAAGCACACAATTTTATTTGTTTTTTTGTTTTGTTTTTAGAAGTTGTGGTTTCAAACGGTTTCTATTTTTACTGAAAGTTTTTGTTACCTCTTGAAGTGTAGAAACGATTTCAATCACAACAAAGCAATGTAGTAGCGCCTCTACACGTCCACACCAACAAATCTTCTCTAGCTCTTGGTGCTAGCCAAGCGATCAGAGGTTCAGAGAAAACTAGGGTTTGCAATTTTCAGTTTAGGGTTTCTGTTAAGTGGTACACAAATTTTGTACAAGTGAGTTCTATTTATAGACTCGCTTGTGCGCACCATATCCTTATGGTGTACTATTTTCCACTTAAAACGCATTGTACATTACGGTGTACCATATTTAATAATTTAATTAATAAGTCATATTTATTAACTTAATTAAGAATAAGTCCCTTACTTATTAATTTATAAATAAGTCTTATTTATTTATTTTCTCTCATCTATATGTCATATGTGTGTGAGCCTATAGGTTCCCTTCACATTGATAATAGTATTAAAGCATATTATAAACAACAATAAATATCTACCAATAAGTGGTTGTCACCCAAGTGACAAGAATGTCATGTGATATGACGAAACATTTTTCGTGATAACGATCATGTGCATAATTACCCCTTTGCCTTTATATCTATATTGAACATAAAACATAGATTGTGTCATCCTTGTATACCTCAAATATTTATATTTCTTGATACCATAATATATTGAATAACGAATAAGTCCAATATCTCATATTGACTAATTCGGCATGTCCATGCAATTTTACAGTCATATTTCACCAAGAGGCCTAATGATACTTATCCCAGGAGGGGAAAATCTCATTTAGGACACTCATGTCTCTCAGCATGATTCATCAAATACCCAATAACCAACTTTATAGTTATCATGTTACAAATAATGTTTGAATGACAATAAAACACTTGAGTCCACATCTATGGATCATAGTGGTTTCAGGTCTAAGAGTAGTATATATTATTATAAGTATGAGAATATCTTATGCCATTTTCGTAACATACTATGTAGTATTACGATGGTGGGTCAATCTAGTATAAATATTACTCCAAATGCTTATACATATGTACACACTTAATATCTCATATTTATGACTCATGAGACGTGGTCATCAATCTTCATACATAATAGTCTATACGCTTCATTATTGTCCCCATTTATAATAAAGCTTGACTACATATACTTTTAAGAATAGTATTCTTTGTGTGAATGAAATCTCACGATTAAGTATCACTTAATGTTTCATCACTTGAACTATCTATTCAAGAGACTTTATTAACCTTATAGAAAATATAATAAAGAAAGCCTTTATTTAAAAATAAAAGTCATGATACATAAGTTTAACGTAAAGTTATTGTCCTTTATGGCTTGCACCAACATGTAGAATCGTACAATCCCTCGAACAACGCTTTGTATGAATCTTATCTCATATCTCAACATCTGTCAACGGAAATATTCTCCAAGTAGTATTTATATGAACATCTCTATCACCAAAGAGTTGATGAAACATGTCAAATACTTAAGTCTAAGAAGTCAAAGAAGAAGAACCAGGTGACAAAAATGACGAGAAAGAGGATGAGAGATAAAGGGTGATATAAATAGCAGAGGATGAATGTGGTATAATTGATGCATAAACGGTTGAAGTTGAGTTTTATTCAAAGTGTGGATCATAGAGGGAGTGAGGGTGAAGATTTGGAGAGAAGAAGTTTTGACATGGACGGGACATGAGGTAGTTGGAGGGTGTGGTGGCCAATGGAGTGAGTGGGGAAGATGAGGTTAAGTGGAGGGAGTTGTAATAATGGTAATGGAATAAATTTCATTTTAAAAATAAATTATATTTCTATTTATTTTCTATAAAGACAGATTGTATTATGACTACGTTACCAATTTTTAAATAAAAATGACATAGTACTTCAACATAATATCATGGTGAAGACAATCATACTTCAAACCTCAAAAAAAAAACCTTAACAACAATGTTTAAAAAGGATGAAATATAATAATATCAAACCAATACAAATAGAAAATCATGTCAACCTAGCTAATTGGTTTATTCCAAATAATTAAACCATACAATAAGAGAACCTTATGAAATGTTATCAACTTCTTCACCACCATCATCATAATTTCTCTCATACAAAATGTCACCATCTTAATCATCATCATCGTAATCATAAATTTCTTCATCATAATCACCACCACCACCACCACCACCACCACCACCATCATCATCATCATCATTATCTTTATCTTCGTCTTCATTATTATAAATCTCCTCACACATCTTCCATACATGAATTGAATTATCCATAGAAACACTAGCAATCATCATAACATCAGAAGAATTCCAAGACAAATCAGTTATTCTTCTTGTATGACCATTCTGAAAAAAAAGGCAATTCTGGTGGACCATTTTTAACATTCTCACCATTTTGTATATCACCAATCTTATTAATATCCCACAACAACACTTTCCTACCATGACAACCAGAAGCAAACACCATCTTGTTATGTGGATTCCATCCAACCTGAAAAACCTTTCCAGTGTGTTGTTTAAAGGCGTGGACACAATTATAAAGATCATTACTTTTGCTTATCTTTCTTGTATCCCATATTTTTACCGTTTTGTACGATGAACCGGTAATGACAGACCATTCATTTAATGGATTGAAAGATAAACAATTCTCTGTGTCAGGATGAGCAACACAATATTGAATTGGATTGCTCATTGATGGGGCTCGGACATCCCATAATTGCAAATATTTATTTTGCCCAACAGATCCAAATAAATTCTCATTCTTTATGTGCCAAGCTAAATCTTCCACACCTTTACCTTCATTAAACTAATGACAAAAGATAATCATAAATAGGGTCTAGGGTTTTCATTTGAAAGATATATGGGGTTAGGCTAATTTCAAGACAACATTAATCTTCTTCTTTTTTATTGGAAATTGATCTAAAATTTAAACTCACTTAATTAAATACAAAAAATAACTTCGCATCAAATGATTGGATGTTGAGTTTTACAATGGAAGGCCGCCATTTTTCCATGCCACACTATCAATTTTAAAATAATCATACAAAAACGAGGTAACATGGCAAAGTAATATATTCTTGTTAGATGTTTGTCTAATTTTTTTTTTATACCATCAATGCATATCCTTTAATTCTAATATTTTAAAGAACATTCACTCTCAAGTAAATTTATTTTACACATATTCAATGATCATCTACTATTCTACTGTATCATTTTAATACTATTTTCTATTTTATTTTGAAATTGTTTTTCTTTGAAGGGATAAATTGTTGAGTGGTTATTTAGTGTAATGCAAATTTACACTGAAATTGCATCGCCCTTTAACTCAAAATAAAAACTATAAAAAAATAAATAATTAACCATGACAGATTAATTTGCACAAAAAAAACTATGATAAAATCAAATCAAAAAATTTCTTTTGAACAAAGGTGAAACAAAGATTTGATACCTTGAAAACTCGCAGGGCATCGAGGGTATTGTTTTTGGGATTTGCATTAATATCCCACACATAGATTGTAGAATCGTAAGCCACACTAAGTAAATGACCACTCTTGAATTTGTTCCAAGACAACCCATATCCATCAGTTTGATGACCCAACAACCTTAATTCAGGGCGACCATGAGCTCTAGATGGACGTTTCTTGCAATCAAATATATAAACTTCCTCACGATCTGTCTTAGTTGCAACGATTGAAGGTTTTTGAGGCATGTAACGAGCAATGTTAATATCACCATCATGTTTGATTACCTTGACAATCCTAAACTTATTGCTGATAACGTCAATCACGACTTTGTTGTTGTTGTGACTATAAGCTCTATTGGTTTTATGTGGGTCCCAATCCTCAAGAGGAAGTCGAACCTCGGCTATTATGAGGTGATTGGGAGATTTTCCATTAGTGCATGTTCCCAAAATCATATTTTGGAGAGAGTGATATTTTCTTTTTCGATCGCGGCGTTCTGGGAGCCATTCGATCGTGTAGGATGGCCATTCAAGTGTGTGTGTAAAGAGAAAATCATAAAGTTGATGGCAATGATTTCTGAAAATTTTGTACTTCTCCCTTACCAACTCAACATTAAGGTTTCCACTAGATTCAGTTTCATCCTCTACAGATGAACCACTAGAATCATTATCATTCTCATTCTCCATAAGGGCCTTTGTGTCTTTAGGTTGCATTGATTTGTACGGGTGAGAGGAGTTTAGTTTGCTTCTCCTTTTTTTTTTTTTGGAGATGTAATTTCCAACGAACCCTATTTCAACTTTTATATAGCTTGTAAATTATCTCACAAACTATTCACTGACTCACCACCTTTCTGCCACACTCTCTACTCCAAATTATGAATGTTCAATAGATGTATGTTTTTTCAACAACATATTTATATATTATATAACAATATAGTATAATTTTAATAGGCAAAGAGCAAGTACCTCATTATTATGGTGCACCTGAGTGGACACTAATATAATTTTTATATTATATAAATTATTTTATATGTTTCCTAAATTTTCATTATTTGACTAACCTTTTATTTTTTATAAAAATATTAGTTATTATTATATTTTAAGAAGATTAATCATATCTATTTATTTGGTTATATTTATAATAAAAAAATATTAACTTTTTTGTTTAAAGATATAACATTTTACTTATTTGTGAAAGTATATATAGCATTTCATTAATTTAAAATATTATTTGGATGTGCTTAATATGAATCAGTTAAATTTAGTAAAAGAAAAATGAATCCATTGAATAGCGTTAATGTTTTTCTTCACTTTTACTTTTAAGCCTTCAATGTAATACTAAACATGTCACAATAATCAATCAATATCATATTGTAATTGTAGACATCTCATCGTTCTTATTTAATTGTCATGATGACTAATTAATTTTTATTTATGTACGATTAAGGATGTCATCATTTTAACTTCTCAAAAGAAATTAAACACTATATAAAGAGAAAATTATATTTTTTGATGAGTTGAAACTTAAAATATCCTTTGTATTTCTCACTAACGCAGTTTTGTATTATAAAAAAAATAGTGACACAAAAAATAAATAGTGAATTAATTTTTTTTTAAACTTTTTAAATGTTTGTGTATCTTTTCTTCAAATGATGTCATTCATATATTTTGAGAAATAGAGATGATATAATAGACTATACTAATACTAAATCAAAATTTAGAGATGCAAAAGAAGAATGCAATATAAAATAACTTCAATTTTTTCTTGCCTCAATTTCAACATCAATATGACAACTTCAAATAGCATTTCTTGCCTAAATTTGACCTGCTAACATTATTCTCATGGTCCAAAGAGAACCTTGTTAAAAAACTTAACAGTCCACGTGTCATGCTAGTAGTAGTTAGAGTTTGTTGACTCATTAGGAAGATAAATGTCTTTAATGCTTACAGCATCCAATATTTTATAGTTGAGAGATCAACAAAAATTAAGGAAATCTTGGAGATGTGTTGTATGGACGTGATTGACTCGTGAGAGATTTGTTGGGATTCGATGAACGTGGGTGCACATGGTGGGCCAGATGCGAACAAGGTAGGAAGCTCGTGACAACTAGTTTCAGGCGCGCGGATGGTGGTTGTGCACATGAGTGATGCCTGAATTTTACGTTTTCCTATGTTGACTCATTAGGAAGATAAATGTCTTTAATGCTTACCACATCCAATACTTTTATAGTTGAGAGATCAACAAAAATCAAGGAAATCTTGGAGATGTGTTGTAGGGACGTGATTGACTCGTGAGAGATTTGTTAGGATTCGATGAACATGGGCGCACATGGTGGGCCAGATGCGGACAAGGTAGGAAGCTCGTGACAACTAGTTTCAGGCGCGCGGATGGTGATTGTGCACATGGGTGATGCATGAATTTTACGTTTTCCTATGTTGACACATTGGGAAGATAAATGTCTTTAATGCTTACGACATCCAATACTTTTATAGTTGAGAGATCAACAAAAATCAAGGAAATCTTGGAGATGTGTTGTAGGGACGTGATAGACTCGTGAGAGATTTGTTAGGATTCGATGAACATGGGTGCACATGGTGGGCCAGATGCGGACAAGGTAGGAAGCTCGTGACAACTAGTTTCAGACGCACGGGTGGTTGCGTGTAACGAGTTACATTGGAAGTTCTTTTAGAAGAAGAAGAAGAAGAGGAGGAGGGAGGGAGGGAGGGAGCGAGGGGGAGAGAGAGAGAGAGAGAGAGAGAGAGAGAGAGAGAGAGAGAGAGAGAGAGAGAGAGAGAATCATTTGTGGATCTGTTAGATTTTTTAAATGGATGACCCATGTTTGTCTAGAGATATTTGTTGAGCGGAAAAATTATCTAACAATAGGGAGGTGTTTAGGGAGCCTAGGGGTGGCAATTTTCTCTACTAATCCATCATTCAACTACCTAAGAATCCATCAGATCCATCCTTTGTAAAATAAAAATGTTAATGGATTGAATCCAGTACATCCAACATATTTTTTAAAATCAAAATGGTTTTTTTTTTGGAATAAATCCAATGGATCATTTTCAGTATTTAAATTTTTTTTGTTAATTTGTTTATATGTATTTTCATGTCATGTGATTTTTGTTTGATTCTTTCATACATGATTCCTTGCTCTATCCTTTAGACATTAGTCTGTGTTTTTCTTTCTTCAATTTTTGGTTTATCTTCTAACCACATTTTAATTCCAGTGTTGACTTTTGAGTCTTCTGTTGAAACTTAGATAATCTAGGACCAGCGAAAAGACAAATACGTTTTTATTGTGCTAATGTTTGAAAATTATGAGCAGTGTTGTTCTTATGATTTTTTTTTTAAACAAGTTGTTTTTATGAAATTTTGATTTTGATTAAAAGTAAAAATATAAATATTTTTTGCTTTAAAATTATAACAAATCAAACTAACCATGATTATCTATTTCAATGACACCTACAATATAACAATTTTTTTTATCTAAATTCTTATTTTTTTATTGACACCAACATCAATCAATTTTTATTATAGGAAAAGTTGTTTAAGAGTATAATTGGAATGATGAAAAAGTAAGTATAATATACTCATCTACTTCGTTACATTTTTTAAAGGATAAAGAAAAAAATGGACATATATATACTCAATCGTGTTTGTTACAGTTTTATTTTAATATTTGAATTTATTCTTATCTATTTGTTATATGTGCTATTTGTATCGAAAGTTGAGGGAAATTTTGGAAAGAGAAAAAACCAACCAAAAAGAACCAAATCATGTTATTTTCTTTATATATAACGAGCATAATACTCACGTGCCCATTTTTCCATATTTTTTATTGCGCTAACGCGTATAGATTATCAATTATATTTTATAAAAAATTTGTGTGTAAATTTACGAACGATATTTTATATAGATTAAAATTATACGTATAGATATTTGTGACTTTCAAATGTAACAAACTCATCAAACTATATTTATCTTTTTCAATGACAACAATAATATAACAAAAAATATCTATTTTTTTAATATAACAAACCATATTTATCATTTTAATAACACCAAGAGATCAATGCAATACAAGATGATGATGATGATAATGATGATGATGATGATGATGATGATGATGATGATGATGATGATGATGATGATGATGATGATGATGATGATGATGATAATAATAATAATAATAATAATAATAATAATAATAATAAAAGAATAAATAAGTATCAAAATTTACTTTTGCGGTTTTGTTTTGGATCGTGTTGATTTGAACACCCTAAACAGGTACGTTTGTTTTGGGTTTTTGAACTATAGTAATAAATGCATAAAAACTAAAGATAAAGACAGAAAGTTAAGTGGGTTAAATTGCGAAAAAATAGTTGAAGCGATGAGGCAGTTCAGGTTCTATCAGCACATGTTGAAGCGATGAATGAAAAGCAAAGTGAAGACAAACAAAGCAACGAACTTCCTGATATGCGCATTGTTGGTCCTTGGAGTGACGTTGTGACAAACTTGAATTATATTCAAGACCCCCCGTCTTGGCATGGTTTGAGTTCTTCCAATGTCATGGTTACTAAAGATGTTTTAAATTCCTAACATCGCTCATGACTTAGAGATTTTGCGGCCATATTTGAAAGACAATGATGGTTGTGCAAGTGAGCCTCTGGTTTATACTGATGAGGAAGAAAGAGAGGCAACTATCAACTACTTGAAGAACCGCTCTGTTGCTAGAGAAGAGCCTTTTATTGAGGTGTCTAGGACTAAGAAAAAGAAGGTGCAAAAAGGTTTTTAGGTTCATAACACTCGTTCTAAGGGAAGACCTCCGAATTGACTTGAGTTCTATCAGTGATTTCGTTCTTTCTTTCCTATCTCTTAGTTTTGGTTGCTTTTTATTTCATTTTTTTCTTTTTTTTTCTTCTTTTGCTTTTCCTTGTTTGAGAAGGCTTTGGTCTATGCCCCCCTTCTCCTTTTGCTTTTGTTTCTTTTTATCTATATATTATCAGGGTGTTGCAGTTGGTTCACCATCTGCACCTCTTTTTGCTAAAAAAAAATTGCGAAAAAAAAACTTGTTTGATTGATTGAACATGTCTAATTACATTAAATGATATGAGTATTTATAGCAAAAACTAAGTATATCAGCCAACCAATCAATGTGGCCTACAATGATGGGTTGTGCTCAACTAATTTTAGTCTCCTCGTCTCGTTGCAATCCATTGACAAGATCCTTGATGCACAACCCCGTGTACATTGTATCATCCCACTCATTCCTCAAAGTTGTTACTGGTGCTGTAAACACGGAACATGAGTTTCTCGCGGCATTGCCAGTTCAACTATGGTTTGACTCAATCCCAAGGCTTTGATGACCCACATACTTGCATCGGAAGACTATACGCCTACTACTTGCATTTCTTTACCTATAAATCGGTAGATTTCACCGAGCATATTCAACCATCTCTTTATGATCAATCATGATTCTTATACACTTTCCTTCTTCAGGCTTTATCTCCAATATGACAAGCCACCCATGGCTGAAAGTTACCTGCCAGTAGGTTTTCTTTCCCCTATTTTACTTTGCTAGACAATAGAGACAAAACATTGCATCCTTACTCCTATCGAGGTAAGTTGTTACATGTGACTACCCTTCCTATTGTTCACTAAGTTTATCAGCTCAATGATCCTTCATTTTCTTTAATGGAAAATGATGAGAGAAATTAAAAAAAAAAAAAACTTTATCTTAAAAATGGTACATTTAACACCTCTATATTTTAAAAATTGACTTTTTTATCTTAAATTTATCACTTATTTCCATTTTTACCTTCTTAACAAATGTTCTAAGAGCACTTGTTAGAATGATCCTTCTTTTGTAAGCAAAGAGAAGCAAGTTTATATCTGGTACTCCCTCTGTCCCATTTTAACTGAGTCCTTGACTCATTTCACACTTATTAAGAAAAAGTGTATAAGTGAAAAAGAGAGAAAAATGAGTTTGAGTGCACTTATCAACTATTGGTGCATTCTTCTTTATCATAAATGTAAAATACAATATATTGAATTGATGGAGTGGTGAAAGTAGTATTAATTAATGTTATAATTGGAAAAAAGTAATTAATATTGTATTGAAAAGTGAAATTAGTCAACTTTTCTGCAAATGACTTAGTTATTATGGGACGGAAGGAATATAAAAGATTGCTCCAAAAACTCTTCTCAAAGAATAGGGGCTAATCTTATTGTTTCTTCCTTGATAATTCCTTATTTCCAGTAAAGTAAAATGCAGCAATTTTAGGTGATCCTAAAGTCCTTCTTCGTTATAAAAATTGACTAGGTAGTCAACCTGTGGCTACCCTTCTTTGTGGATATTAATAAAATTCTCCTTTCACATTTATATCATGACTTCCTTTCTTGTTGAGTTAGCCAAAAGACTCATTCTTTGCCGTGAACAGGTGTACCATTGAGTCAATGAGTCATGCCTTTAAAAAACTTTGTCATTTTCCTTGTAACCATGATTATCTCCAAAAAATTTAGCTCAGTTGTGAAGGTATTAGCCAATTTGCTATGGAATCCATCATTTCCTTCATCTTTTGAACCATTATTTTATTGTATGTATCAGGATGGAGAGCATTTGATCACTCATTCTTTGGAGGATTTTCTAATTCAAACATCAAAGTGGCTTTCTTCTTCGTCTCAGTCATCTTCCCACTTGTTTGTGTGCTTGAAGATATCATCCTTAAGGAGTTTCTAATTCAAACTTCAAAGAGGTGTTTTTGTTATATTTGGTTCTTATTCGGCTAGTCCTTTATCTTTTCAAGAGTATTTAGCTCAATTGAATACAACATTCTAGAAAGGTTTTCCTTCAAGTATATGAATTTTGATGTGGTGTTAGACTCATAAATCATGCATGTTAAATCTGACATAACTGAATATTGATTTGTGGATATAAATTAAAAACATCATGCATGTATATGATCAATATTTATTTATTGATTCGACGTGTTTGTGTTGAAAATAATGTCGTTTCAAAATTAACACAACAATTTCTTTCTAAAAAAACAATATTGATAATCAATGGCCATATCCAACGTAGAACATAGATGAAATTCACCGAACCAATTTTTTTTCTGAACATGAATGTTAATATAAGCCGCATAAAATCAGTCTAATATTGGTTTATTTATCTTACTCTTTTATTTGCAAATGTTTTATATGTAAATCAGTTCAACAGTAGGACAAATAATTTATAGGCCACACACACAGAACAATCAATTTTTATTTATTTTTTAAATGAAAAGATGCAAAGAAGTAAAAAAAAAAAAAAAAGGAGGACTAGGCCAAAACCTTTTCAGAAGGTGATAAATCTAAAACAAGGCATTTCCAACCTATTCCTAATGTACTCCCCCCTAAGGAAAGTAGGGGCCTTAGAAAACCAAGACAAATCTAAAGTTGACAGTGAGAGACCAAAATTTGCTAGACTGTCAATTTAAAGTGTGTGTAAGCACGTTAAACTTTAAGTTTGATTCGCCCCTACCAATTTATGTCAAACAGATGCAAAAGAGTATAGTGACGATTTCCCTTCATGATACTTTGGAATCATTGACGTGACTTGAACATTCACACCAAACTTATTGATCAATGATAATTTACAAAATAAAGTTCTCTCAGTTACTCTCGTGCACTAGAGAAAAGAAAAAATGATTTAGTATTATTTTGACATAATTTTGCTCACAAGAATGTGATTTTTTATGTCTCTTTTTCTGCTTAAAAAGTGTCTATCTATAGAAAAATTTATGCCCTTTGATAAAGGAAAAACCTCTTTAAAAGAGTTTGTTCATGAATAAACACAATGGTTACATTGCTTCATTAATCAAACATTACACCCTTTCACCGAAAGATCTCTATTTACATTGCTTCAAAGATATCTATTTAACCATCGCAAGTTTTGAAATTTATATTTTGAAAACTCCACTCACATTGTTTAAGTCATGGAAAGGATCAAGGTCATGTTACTCACTTGACTGTAAACCTACTTGCCAAATAAGACCAATCATGAGAGATTGTGCCTTCTTGCTATTCCTTTGAGCTGAGAATTATGTTAAAAAAATATTTGATTTTTTTTTACCCTAGTAGTCGCATTAAAAAATGTGATTAATTCAGTTAAGTAGATGATTAAATCAATTCGCAGCCATAATTATGGTAAATTCAACTACATGATTAACTTTGGCAAAAAAAAAAAAAACTACATGATTAACAACAATTTCACAAATTTCAACGTGAATCATATAATCAACTGAATTAAGTGTCTAAGAAACATTTTTTGTTGAAGAAAACCTACATCAGTTTCAGTCATCATACCCAACTAAATTACGTCATTTTCATGAAATACAGACTTGGATGTCCTCCTTTTAACAAGATAGGGGAAAAGAAAAAAAAAAGGCTTGGATGTCCTGGTACAATGTCTTCAGAGTTCAGAGATGTGTAATAACAACTAGTAATAATATGCACCTCTCCATCAAATCATCAAGTGAAAAAGAACACAATCTTCTGATAGTTCTTCATCCCAGAAACTAGTAATATATAAGTGATACAAAAAACTTTCTACTATACATCATCTCCAATGGGAGAGTCTTAGACATTTAAGACCCGGTACCTATTAGGGAGAAATTTTTCCAGGGTCTTACTTAAGACCCTCAATCTTAAGTGGAACCCGCACTCTTTTAATATTAAAAAATTGAAATGTAATGATATAAAATTATTGATAGTTGATTAGTGTGTCCCATTTAACAACTTTGTGTGAGATTTGGGTTGGAGTGATTGAATGCTTATTAGGTACTACAATTAAAAAATTATAAATGAGTGATGTGCACATGTGAGACCCATTTAAGAACCCAAAAATGGGTGTCTCCATTGTGGATGCTCTAAGGAGGTATTCCTAATGATGATAAGTAAGATATACAAAACCATTCAAGTGCTTTAACTACAAGCTTGGAATAACTGATTCTTAACATTGCATTAGAAACTTCATAATCAATTGGACAAGAACTCAATCCTTGTTTCACTTTTTCCATAATTATATTGAAAATCTGTTCAAGGTAGAGTGAGCACTTCCATGCTCAAAATCCAAAGGGCTCTTGCATGAAGAGACATGTTAAAGACATAAATTAATCATTCATCTACTTAACTTGACCTAAGGAAACACCATATCTCTAGAATATCTAGATAATGTTTCATAATATTATCATTGTATCTTAGGCAGAAAGGAGGCAGACGAGTTTGACTTAAGACGGAGAAACATATTTCATGCAGCCATGCTTGAGTTTGCTCCAGTCTTATTAACAAAGAACCAGAATTTATGAAGTGTCTGATAGAGATGTTCATTGTAGAAGAAACTTCTAGCCATGGAGATCCTGGTCAATAAAGATGTTTGATTGGGTGCAGACTTTGGTTGTTAACTGACATGGGTAGCACAGCATTCACATACCCATTCATTTTTAAGTTCTAAATTGTGGCTACCATTTTCTGCCATGTGACACGGGCGGTGCTACAGACTTCCTGGTGGCATCTATAGGATTTCTGTCACGCCAACAATGGCAGCAGCACTGCCACGGCCACCTTTAGACAAAATTGTCTGAAAGCCCATCAATTTTGAAGCTTGGGCAATGCTAAATCAAGTATTGTCAATCACTGATCACAAAAACAGTGGTTTGTTTAAATTACACTATCTACAGTGCGATAGCACTGCTGTAACCTCTATTTGACAACATTTCGTACTAAATATCGTATCACATAACAATAAAAATTTGTTTATATTATGTTACTCTATAACCGCTATTTGACAACATTAGCTAAAGCATGATAGAAGAAAGGTTATATCAGGTAAGAGGAAGCGTATGATAGTTTTATATCTCTCAAGTCTCCACCAACACGATGGATTGTTTTTCAGACTGTGCAGGCAGTGTTCAAGTGGAATAATTAATTTGTCAAAACAGAACCACAGTCTAAAGTGGATGCAAGTGTGGAACAAGCTATGTCATACGATTTTGCATTAAACATAGAGATACTAAATCATTGATATCTAAATATCGAAGATATATTAGGGAGTTGAAGATTATGAGGAATTTGCATTTTCTTTTCAGTTTCTTTCAATTTTATACCATTTCCAAGTTTCAATACTTCACTTGCATGGGACCTAAACAGGGCTTTGCAATGCACCTCCAAAGCACAGCACATGCGAGACTAATCCAAAATAATCAAATCTAAAAAATCCAAGCTACCCCTGATAAGCATCATTCTGCTGATCTGCTCTAAGACCAACCCTAACAAACATCACCGAGCATGCCATTATCATGTGCTCTTAAATTGTTATTAAAAGCTTTATCTTAAATGATCACTAAAAAGGGTAAAAAAAAACAATGAAGGAGACAATAAGGTTGCAAACTGAAATAAATATGGGTCACCTTTGGATAAACAAGCTAGTTACTTGCTTCTAACATAAGTGTTTATCAATTAAGTATATATGCATAAGTTATTTCTGTAACAAAAGATAAAATAAAATCAAACATTCTTCACATAAGCTATAAGTTATTCTCACAAGTACTAATACCAATTAATAAACTCATATAAGACGATCCAAACAAGCCCATAGTCATTACAACAACAACTAATTTATGAACTAATCACATCAAATGACGAAACAATACGACTAAATCCTCAAAGAATCCGATCCAAAATCTATCTTTTTTTTAATGACAAATATTAGTAGTTAGTTTGTTAGATTAATGTTTACTCCTTCGCCCGGGTTTGAACCCAAGACTTCCGACTCATTTTCTCTTAACTCAAACTAGTTGAGCTATCCAACCTCCCAAATCAAAAACTAAGAAACAAATCTTATCTATAATTACTAAACCTTTTCAGAAACCAAAAGGAGAAAACACATCAAACGATATAACAGTGATACACTGAAAATTGGAACTCAATATACACAAAATGAATGCTTCTCATTGAATCTAATCAAGAATGTACAAACTAACAGCATAGTAACACTATTATTATATTGACATTTGGACATTTCACATTTTTTGTACTAACATTATATGATATGAAAAAAGCAATTGAAAGAGATAAACTAAAACAAAAAGAATGTAACTAACTATATTATCAATGTCGACTTGTGAGTGTCCGTGTCCGTGTCCGAGTATGTACTTTATAAGTAATTAGCTACATTCTAGTGTACCCTGTTCGCTTGGTATTGAAGCTACCACCAACAACTGAAAGCAAATCACCATCAAAGATCTCTTCTTCATCTAAATACAAATCATCAATACTCCGAAACGCCGCATGCAAAACAACCACCGCAACACCAACGAGCACCGACACGAGGACATTAAGCCAGACGCCGGTGAAGACAAGCGCGACGATGGTGAGAGCGGAGAGTAGAACGAGGAGGAAACGGTCGTCGATGGTGAAACGGAAGAGGAGGACGGGGCGGTCACGGAAGAAGTAGAGGAAGAACCAAGCGGCGAAGACGGCGAGGTAGACGATGAGGGAGAGAGGGTGGTAGAGGAGGCTGAGGAAGAGGATGAAGAGGATGATGGTGGCGTAGTTGATGCGGAAGTGGTTGAGGTTGCGTTTTAGACGGACAGTGGTTTCGGAGAGGGAGTGGGGGAGGGTGAAGGATTGGGGAGTGAAGAAGTTTTGCCATGGGCGGCGCGTGGGGTAGTTGGAAGATGTGGTGGCGCGTGGGGAAGTTGAGGTTGAAGGAAGAGAGTTGTAAGTTGGAGTGGGATTATTGGAAGACATTGCATCACAATTCACAATTCAAAAACTATTTGAATTTGTATTTGTAGAGATTGATTTGATTGTTATGAAAAATCCCAAATTTGTGAATATTTGCAGTTGGAAGTTGGTAGATACGTGAGTAACTGAGCATGTGATTCTATGCTCACTTTACCATTGTTCTTTTTGTTTTCTTTCTTTGTGGAAACAAGTCTTGGATATTTTATCTTTGACCATTGAGCAACCGACTTGGGTTTGATTTTTTTAATGTATTTATTACTAACTACTATGGGAACTTTGTTGAACAAGTCATACATGAGGCTTGCCAAAAACACCAATACCTTGACTTTTGTTTGTACTCTTAGAATCATTTTTACACAGAAACAAAACTATTTCATCAAAGAGAAAGGGTGAATTAGCTTTTTTTTATCTTAATTCTATCAATTATAACACAATTGCTTATGTTAATATGAGGTTGGATTAAAGGTAAGTAAAGTTAGATTAAGTATTGTTTCATTCAGGTTTTAAACTTGATTTTTCTTGATCAATTTGTCTTTAAATTAGATATATGTATAAAATATTTTGATTGGAAAAATGCTAGCAACATACATTCTAACACACATTTTTCAACACACTCTTTTTGATTGGTTAAAACTCACATGGGACCTACATGATTTGGTGGGGCCCATGTGAGATTTAATCAATCAAAGAGAGTTTGTTGAAGAGTGTGTGTTAGAATGAGTGTTGCTAGCATTCCTCATTATTTAAACATCAAAATACAAACAACATTATATATGTTTATCTTTCTCTCTTGCATTTTATATTTTCTACAACTTACCGATCTTAGGACATTGTAGTCACATTAAAATTTTGGTGTAAACAAATCCATTCAGCATGCTCCTAAAAAAATATGAGAAGCACAGCATATGATTATTTTCACTTTAAGCTTTTTCATTAATTAGATCACGTTGCATGATATTTACCTTCAATAATACCAGAGGGAGAAAAACAATGTTAGTAGTTGAGAGTGGAGACTAGTTAAACTTGAGGAAAATAAGAAATAGGAAACACGTGAATTCTATGTGAAAAGATGAGAAAAGGAAATTGCAAGATATCAACCTATATCATATTATCATGATGGTGTACATTTCTTTTACATATCATGGAAGAATTTGTAGTTCTTGATATCTTCCACTATGGACCTTACTGCACCAATGCAACCCAAGATAGCAACAACTGAGAACCAAGTAGCTATTAAAATATTTAATGGCTTCATCAAAAGGCCAAGTTTTGAGTTCTTGGCTATGTTTCCAGCTTTAAGGTATGCTAAAGCAGGAAACACAAAGTCCAAAGGAGTAAACCCAATTGCTCCACAAATGGACACAAAGTCCCCAAAAAAAGGCATAGCTGCAGCAATAAGAGTAACAAGAATCATGTATGTGGAAGTAAAAAAAAGTCTTGTCAGTTGACTTCTTAGGGGAATATGGCTAGTTGATTTGCTGGATTCTATCCTTCTCTCAAAATAGGCATATGTTGGCCTGCAATAAATCTGATAATCATGCAAGGAGCTCATTAGTAAATGCATTTGAACCATAATAGTTTGGTATAAGAAATAATCAAGGACTTTGAAAATAATGAATAGCAAATGATGAAGCATAAAACTATGCATATTTTTGCTCTTAACCCTCCGGTTTCCCAAGCAAAGTAACCCTGGCAATCCGGAGTTTGGTTGGGAGGTAAGTAAACTCTGGTCAATGATTGTTCTACTCAGCTTTTGAACTTGGATTCTCCCGAATAATTTATCATTAACAATAGCTAATTATTCCACTTGAGCCTAGTAAATATACTACTACTACTAGCGACAATTAAAAATATAGGCTAATGCAAATGAACACTCTCTTACATTCGTTAAAGAGGGTGAACAAAATGGCCACAGAACGTTCCAAACAGAATCATACTATATTGTGTTGAAGTGTATAAGAGACTTTACCTGAAAGCATCCACATATTTGAATAGCTGCAAATAAATTTGCCATAACAACAGTCCATTCTGGAATGGACAGAGAAGCTAAAATGTAAGGTTGGACTTCTGATCCGAAAGCCCAGTATCCACAGAAGGCCAACTGCCAGTAACTCAAAACAATCACAGTGTATGCTGCTGATATGCTTTTATACATATTCTTCTTTGCAGGTTCTTTCACTGTATTCTACAAAGGAATATGTTAGAAAAACAACCATGGTTCAAAAGAAAACAGATACGAAAAAACACACACAAAGAACACACAAGATTTGGTCACGGTGTTCGACCAATTGTGCCTAGGTCTCCAACATAGCAGTTGCAGTACCTTTCTATTATCCAAGCTTAGGATTTGCAAATTACAGCTTGTATTTAAATATTACGGTCCAGTTTACAAAAATAACCATGAATCATACCGCAGGGTACTTCATCCCTGGCACCCCCCAATTGTAGTTCGAGACTCCGAGCAACGAATGGGTGAGACTCACTTATCAGTAAACTATGAGCCATACCATACCCGACTGAATAGTGTTATATAAATTGTCATTTTCCGTTCCTTTTTTCGATTTTATATTGCAGTTGGGTTATACCACGAACCTTGATATTGTGACAAAATGCACGCACATGCCACAGAAATTGCAATGTCGTTGTGGTCACATGGAGACCTCTAAAATATTTATATTATGTTCCCAATTGGCTATGTGAACCGCAATTTAGAAATATACAACTATGCACATACAATTGGGAGATTGTTGTATCAAAAGAATATTTAGATACCTGTATTTCTGGAAGCATTGCATCCCCAAATGAAAAGGCAATGGTACCAAGGGCATTGAAGGCTTTGAAGGATTTAGATGCAGAACTACCCTGCAAACTATAACTTACGGATGTTCTGTCAATCTTCTTCCCTAAGATAGGTCATAAATCAGAAACTTAATACAATACCAACATGATATGAATCAATCAAGTGCTAGACATTGATCAATTAGGCAAAGATTAGGCAAAGATCGAAGAATAAATTAGGCGTTAAGATTAATCACGAGCTTACCATTGTATATGGTAACACCAATAGTTGTACCAGCAAATCCGATTGTGCTACAAGTGCACAATGCATTAACCCATCTCAGTGAGTGGATATCAGGAAGTTGAGAAAGTAACAGTTCAAAGATTCCAAAGAAAATAATAAAATGTTGTAGGGTTAATTTTCCATCTGCATGATAATGCTTGTAAACTGCCTGTAAAAATGTGGAAATAAAACATTTCCGTAAGGCAGAAAAAATGGAACATATATATAATATTTGTTTTATCATATTCCTTAAAATATGGTTTAATGCATAACCTTAAGGCTGCTACCAGCTGCAATTTGGATAGCAATGTTATTTCCTAGTGAAGCTATTTGCTGGAATAAGGCAATAGACCAATATCCCCAGAATCCTTTAAGAATGATTGACAAGAAATTAAAGAATGTTACAACATCATTGATAATATACGAACTGCAGCAAGCACGAAGTTGCAAATATAACAATTGACTATTGAATGCAATCTGCAGAGAAACTACATATTATATGTAAGTTATAGATTTAATATAAATCAGAGTGGCGCAGCGGAAGCGTGGTGGGCCCATAACCCACAGGTCCCTGGATCGAAACCAGGCTCTGATAAATTTTTAATTAAATTCTATTTTTTTGTGAAAAATGTTACCAACCAAAAATACTGTGTGCAAGATGTCTATAGGTAAGGTGCTTCTCCCCGTTCCATTTCCACAGTGACGCGATCAAAATGCTAGAGTACCAAGTGGCTAGTGTTGCACTCACCAAACTACTCACACCTGAAATCATTAAAAGAAGCATTTCATATGGTTGCTTGATATGGAGATGAATCAATAAAAAAAAAAATCACAAAAGAATAAAACAATCCTTGATTATGCATAAATTATAGGCGCCGACTAAAATGTGAACACCACTTAGAGCATCTTCAATCTTCAATCGGCTTTTATAAAGAACCTAATTTGAGTTTCATACATTATTAATGAGCGGTCTCTACAACGTTGCGATATACTTATATTCATACAAATTTGGCTCCATTGTTAAACAAAATAAGATACCTTTTCTTTTAGAGGAAATAAGGTACCTTGTATTAATGATGATAGGTTACCACGTACCAACAAAAATGATTTAATTTTATCATATTATGAACCAAATGAACATCGCAAATAAACGAAAAATCAAACAATGTTGCATAAGACAGCGAACAATATAACAACACGCTCAGACGACAAATTTATGAAGAAAATCTATATGAAAATCACTTATTTAAATTGAAATAAAGAGAAAAAATTGAGAGAAGTGATTTCAGATGAAAATTAAATCCAAAACCACTTTCTCAATGAAAAAAATGGAAGAGAGAACTTAAAGATAAAAAAAACTAGGTAGTCTTGTTGGAGAGGGAGAAAGAAAACTATTAAAGTTTTTTTCTTTTGGTCAAGAGAAAACTATTAAAGTTAACTTAGCAAGTTCAACTTGGGATTGCAACTTGTTATGGTCTCGGCTATACACACTTCATTTGCGAGAGTGATTGTTTGGAAGCGATAGACCTTATTCTCAATGTAACAAATGTAAGTTTGCATGTGTATGCCTATGTGTTGCTAGAAATCTCATATGTCTTGCACCATGGGACTATCAATTTAGTTCACATTCTAAGGAAGCAAAATATATGTGTTGATTTTATGGCTAAGAAGGGTGTCCGTTCCGCTTTTTCAGCTTGTTGTTATCGTCCTCTAAATGGCTTGGAGTCTCTCCTTATGAGAGACAAACTAGCTTTATTGTGTTTTAGTTTTTCCTTTTTTTTCTGTTTCGTTTTGCTTTGTTAGTTTGTAACACCGCCAAAAAAAACTTAGTAAGTTTTGTCTCTAGAAAAAAAATAAGGTAGATAATAAAGGGTAAATAATCAACGAGAAAGCAATGCAATGACATTTTAGACCACTAAAAAAAGTATGTATATAAGATGAAGCAACGTTGTAGAGACCGTTCATTAATAGTAATACCGATAAACCATTTTCATTGATTGTTTTACATTCATTAATATTGTGTAATCAATGAGGTAACAATTTTCTGTTTCTCCAAAGCATGACATAGGATCGACTCAAAAGTAAGGCTACAAAAGCTCTCATTTCAAGTCTTTCCAACAAAAAAACACTTTTCAATAGGTTTTATAAATATAAAGGTCTCAAATACAGACTAAAAAGGTTTTATATATTAAAATTTGTTTAAGACCTCGCCTACAAATAAAATTTATTGGACCGGCCCCTGAAAGGACAATTCAACAATCATGTAATTCGTGAAAAAATTTATACTATATAATGTGAATAATACAATTATGTTTCTTGTATCTTATCTTCGAGAGCTAACAGTATATGATTCTAAAATTAATTAAATCAGCCACATTTGTAGCAGTTTTCTTAGACCAACTAACAAGGTTGTGGTAACTGGTAAAGAGTGTCACGTCAATTAAGAGATAATTCGAATAAGTGTTTATAAGTAAGGACAATTTTTATCTCACAAATTAGTATTGCAGGGGTTGTGTTATGTCAACCACAAAGTGTAAAATGAAAGGAGTAAAACTAACCAAGAGGCCAGCCGAGAGAAGCAAGAGCAAAAGGCAAAGGAGCATAAGCTGCAGGGGTAGCAATTGTGGTAGCAACATGAAAAGCAGCGTGCTTCCATGTTCCTTTACCACTCACTCCTCCTTCTTCTACATCTTTTTCTTCTATCCCTACCTCAACTGTTGACCTTTGCTCTGTTAAACTCATTTTGTTTCAGCTACAATCACTATGCATCTACTTTTCCTCTAAACAATAGTATAACTATAAATTAGTAGTATCTAATTTTTATTTTTTTGAAGAAAAGTACTGGTATCGAATTCCTTTTCTTATTCTTTGTATTTTCTGGTGAGCATCTTCTTTTTCTTATTCTAGTTGGACTTTCCTACATCACTTGCACAAACTCGTCTAATAAAAATAAAAATCTAAATACATGCTTAGGTATTCTCCTTGTGTGTTGTGTTGAATTCTTACTAGGAGCCGTAACTTTGGACGCAAGGAAAAGGGCCCAAGGAAAACGACAACCTGTTGGAAGAAATGATGTGGCGATGTTTTTTTTTAACGAAGATTTAGGGGTAAACTTGAAAATTATGGGGAGATACTAACCAATCTTGCAGACCCCATCTAGTGAGGTGGGACATGTGTTGTCTTCCTAAGAATGAAGGGGAACTAGGCATTAAGAGACCTCAACATATGAACGACGCTTTTCTGATGAAGATGCTTTGAAATTTGATCAACAATTCAGATGATCTTTGGTCCAGGGTCCTCTATAGTAAGTATGGAAGGAACAATGACCTTAGGATTACTATGAATTCTCAGCCATATGATTCCCCTTTGCGGAAAGCATTATCAGGCATATGGGAAAAATTTCAGCAGAATACTGTGTGGCAGTTGGGTGACGGGAACAACATCAATTTTTGGCTGGATAAATGGACCTCAAGTGGAACCTCTCTTATGTCTGTCACTAATCAGACTAATATTGACACAACCCTTTCTGTTAAGGATTTGGTAACCCCTTCATGAGATTGGGATTATAATTTTATTACTTCTAACTTACCATCTATCTTTGCTTTGCAGGTACTCTCCCTCCCAGCTCCCAAGGATGCGGACGGACCTGACAATACTACTTGGGGAGGAACCAACACTAGGAACTTTACAATTCAAAGTGCCTATGAATCTCTAAACAATAGAGCTCAGCCTATCGAGGGAGATTGGAAGGCCTTGTGGAGTTGGAAAGGCCCTCATATAATTCAAACTTTTATGTGGATGGTGGCTCATGAGCGACTTCTCACTAATTACCGTAGGAGCAAGTGGGGTGTTGGAATATCTGCCACATGTTTTGGATGTGATAGAGACAATGAAAATACTATTCATGTCTTGCGGGATTGCCCTATAGCAACCCAAATTTGGATAAGGTTAGTCCCTTCAAATCAAATCTCTAATTTTTTCCGTTTAACTGCAGGGATTGGATCTTCAAGAATATCAATCGTCAGTTGCATGGTATTCAGAATAAAAAGTTGAGAACTATTTTTTTAGTGGCTTGCTGGCACAAATGGATGTGGAGGAACAAAACTATTTTTGAGGAAGATTTTCGGCGTTCGACTGACCCAACGTATGCTATTCTCAAAATGGTTAAAGACATAGACAACTACTCCACCATCCTTGGAAAACTCACCAATGCGACACTATTTTTATTGGCTGGAAAAGACCTCAGGAGGGGTGAGTTAAGCTTAATTGTGATGGAGCATACAAGGATTCATTGGTCTAGCTGGTTGTGGTGGTCTAATCCGGAACTCAGGTGGTACATGGCTTAAAGGGTACACTCGCAAGATCAGAAATTATGACGCGCTTTGTGCTTAAATGTGGGGAATGTACTTGGGAATGCAGCTTGGTTGGAGACATGGTTTCCATCATCTCCAAGTGTAAAGTGACTCAAAAACTCTGGTTGACATGATCACAGGGGTAAATCAATATCAATGGCAATCCGCCCACCTTGGTGCGCCGTATACAAGAGCTCTTAAAGTTGAATTGGCAGGTGCATTTCAATCATACATGGCGAGAAGGAAACAGGAGTGCTGATTGGCTAGCCAATCTTAGTTTTTCTATGGACTCTCTTAACATTCATGTTATGGATAGTCCTCCTAGTGAGGTCTCTAGTCTCCTTTTTTATGACTTTTCTAGGGCTAGTATGCCTAGAAACATTCATGTAACTTTGTAGTTCTTTTCGTTTTCTGGGCGTGAGCCCTCTTTTATTACAAAAAAAAAACTTGAAAATTAAAATAAAAAAATTAATTTTCAAAAATATAAAATAAATAATTACCTGAGTTTGCTCAAAAATAAAATAATAATTACCCGAGTTCAATTTTCAATGTAACAATTGACTTGTCAAACTTTATTTGACTATGGACCGAACTATAAATTGTAAGGGATCATTTCACTAGAAACCAGTTTTGTTTTTTTGTGGTGGTCGGGGTTTGAACCCCAGATCTTGCATATATTATGCATTGTCCCTACCAACTGAGTTAAGTTCGCGAAGACACTAGAAATCAATTTTAACACAAAAAGAAATGGTATTAATATTTAGGCTTAATAGCAGTTTTAGCCCCCTAACTTTCCCAAAGTTGCGATTTTGGACCCCTAAGAAAAAAAAATTACAAAACCGCCTCCTAAGTTTTGCACATGTGCCAGTTTTGGCCTCCATCCTTAATATTATCAAAATTATTTTAAAATTACAATATTATCAAAATTATTTTTCAAAAATAAAATATAATTAAGATTAATTTTAATTACACATTTTGAATAGAAAAAGAATCCTTATAAACAAAGTTTTCATAAAAAATTATAAAATACTTTCTCTCTTCCTTTTTATAATCTTCGTCGTCAATTTGCACATATATATTAAGAAAAAATAGTGTAATTATTTTATTTTATTTTATGTGTAACTATATTTAATATTAACTTGACAAGTCAGAGATCTTTTCACCCAAAATATTTCATTAGATAGACAAACGAGTTTCAAAATAAATACATTTTAAGGTAGTAGAGACTCCATCCAAAAACGTCTCCCTTCTTTTACCGAAATATTTAAGCAATAAGTGTTTGACTTTTGTCAATATCGTATGTGGAAGAAGCTTAAGGGTTGGAAGGAGAAAAAAAGTTCTTCAGCAGGTCAGGAAGTACTCATTAAGTCGTTGGCTCAATTCATTCTACCTTATATTAAGAATTATTTTTCCTTTCCGGCAAGTCTTTTACGACCATAGTAAGTCGATAATAAACACTTTTGGTGGGGCTATAATTGTGGTGAGAAGGAAAAAAAACTAATTGGTTAAACTATAATAGATTTATAGCCTAAAATTATAGATACAAAATTATAGCATATTATAGAGAAATACATATACATGTGTACCCTGTATGATGCCTTTTGAATGAGAGTGTAGAATGAATAATTATCTGAAGTAATGAGATAGTCGGTATATATAAGCATCAATAAAGATGGACCTCTCAAGAGGCTTACTATGCCCATCCTTTTGTTGAAAAATACGTCTATTTCTCTCTTTCCAAATAATGGATACAACCGTTAACCGTAACATCTTGAATGCTAAGCATATATTTTTAGAAAAACCTCCCAAACTCCAAAACTAATTTAGATGCTCAATTAAGTTCTAAGGAGATGTCGAAGAAATCCCTAATCAACCGCAAATCACATACCAAATGCTTCCGAAAAAATCACAAAAAACAAATAAATGATCTTATCCTCATTACATCTCCATCCTTAATATTATAATTAGAATCAGAAGTAATATCCTTTTATAAGATTGTTTTATCTTGCTGTTACAATTTGGATTGAAGATTGCTTTATTGTACTAGTTTTTTCCTTTGATAGAAATCCATTTATAGCTTATTTTATTTAAGTCAACGTGGTTTCTTAATGAAATATCATTTACGCGTTCCAATAACTAAGTGATAGAGCTCGAGTAGTTAATTAGATCCAACAAATAATGAATAATTTGGGAGAACTCCTATTCGATTTCTGAATAAAATAATTTTTTATCAGGTTTATTTGCCTTCCCATTAAACTTCAGATTACTTTTTCCATAGAAACGAGGGGATAAAAAAAATCCGATCTTTTTCCTAAAAAAAATTGTTAAATATGTTTTTGGTCCCTATAAATATATAAACTTTTTATTTTAGTCCCTCTAAAAAATTCTTCGACTTTTAGTCCGTATAAAATTTTCAATCAACATTTTTGGTCTATATTTTTAAGTCAACACTTTTGTATTTTTTTAATGAAAATTGTGCAGAATATTATAGAAATTCCTCCAAAAAAAATTAGAATTTTTAACGAAACATGAATTAAATATGAATTTTTTAACTGCCAAAAATACACAAATTTATATTTAAATCATGTTTTGTTAAAAAACTCTATTAAAAAACTTTTGAAGAAAAAATATATTTAACCCTAAAAAAATCCGATCTTCATAATCAAAACAAATTATTACTAATAATCAAGGATATATTTATTTAGAAAAGTAATATAAAAAGAGAGTATTTATTTATATTTAGGGTTTTCTTAATAATTAATAAGAAAAATCATAAAAACTAGATTTACCCTCGTGTAATTTGAAGGCAAAGTGGATTCCACTTCGACACGAAACCTGACCTGAGTCCCCTCTCCGTGAGTGAAACTTAATTTCCAATTGCAAGCAATCATGGTTTACATTACTTCCTGGGACGAGTTTTTGGATCGATCCGTTCAACTATTCCGCGCCGATCCTGATTCTGTAAGCTATTTGTACTTGTTCTATTTGATCATTGATAATATCGCAAAATTATACACTGTAATTGACTAATTCTAATTCAATTTCGATTTTCTTATGTTATATTTTATTCAATTCCCCTAATTGTTTGTTTGTTTTTAACCCCTAAAATAATCTTGGGGTTTGATTTGAAATGTAGACGCGGTATGTGATGAAGTATAGACATTGTGATGGAAAATTGGTGCTTAAGGTTACTGATAATCGACAGGTACTAATTCTTTTTCTTATAATTATATCTATTTACCTTGTGTTTGTTTAAGAAGTGAATGTATCATCCCCTTATGTTAGATTGATTATTTAATTATTATCATTATGAATTATTAATATAAACTATGGTTGATTGTTATTAAACACTAAAAAGAAGACTGGTACAAAATAGGTTTACGTGGTTTCAACATGTAGATTATGTTTGTTAGGAGAGTAGATCAGATGGAGAGTAGTCAAACCACTAAATGCAAAGATAAGAAAGATTTGGAGATCGATGAGTTAGATTGAAATATGGTTTATGATTGAACATTATGGCGTAATTTGATCCACGTAGCCGACCCCACTTAGTGGGATAATGCTTGGATGTTGTAATTAATTGATGAATATGTGTTGGGTTTTGTCGCTAAATGATTAGATAAATGCTTGTAGTATAGTATGTGTTCAAATTTTGGAACTTGGAAGAACACAAATCAAGACAAGTTAATTCTATGATATAGATTTTTTTTGTTGTTGAATGTGATTGCTTTTTAGGATATAAACAGATAAATATTAAACTGGTTTGGAAATTCCAAATTGTGGCTGCTCTTTGTGATGTTTGATAGAGCCCTTACTTGAAATTTGGTTGGGTGTAAATGAAGGGGAGGGGAGAAAAAACACATCCAAGTTGATTTTGGCTTCGCTTGAATATTGGGGAGATTTTTAGGAGAATGAGTTTTGAAAATTTAAATGTATTCATTAAAATATCCTCTATTGAAATTTCTCCCTTGTAAGCGAAACAAGATGTGATTTCCTTCCCTTTGTTTGAGCCAAACAGAGCCTTAACGATCAATATGATTATTGGCCAGTACTTATAGTTCCTTCTCCACCCTACCGCAAAAACAACTTGTTACTTTTGGTTTAGTGTTTAGGATTTGAAATATATGAGTTTCAAACTGTTCAAGGATGATTTGAAGTTTTATTTTTGTTAAAACAATGAGTTGAAGGTTTGGCTTAAAAAATAAGTCATATCATTTATTAACTTCTATGCATGCTGTAATTGTTAATTGTTCTATATATACATTCCCTTTCATTTTCCAAATAGTGAATGCTCCGTGAATGATATCAGATAACTTTCTCTTTGTTTTAGTTTCAATTTACATATGCTGCAGTTGAGGAATTGTTTCATCTGTTTATACAATCCATATTTTTGAATCTAGCATAGTGATTGCTATAAAGATATTGTTGATTGACGATAGTCCCTGTATTCTTGGGTGAATTGTTAAGTATTTAAATACCCAGGATAACATCCAGTTACCGAAAGCCAAAAACAACATTCCTGTACAGTGTGGGATGCTTTCATTTGTTTATGGTGAAGTAATCCTTAATAATGGACACCTGAAAGTTATAGCTTTTGTCGGGTACTAATTTGGCCACAAGCATAGCTGATTTATTTATTTTTCAAACTTCAGACTTGTCACGATATCACATCACTGCATGCAATATGTGGTAAATAAAACATGTAAATATAGTTAGTCTTTTAGATAGCATACAAGTTTTGTTTAATTTATGTTTCATAGGGTCGTTCAGCAATTGTTAAACAGGTTAAGTATTTTGCATGGGCTTGGTGATGTATTCTTCGACTCAAACCTATACACAAACAAGTGATACTTCTGGACCAACTGGGTCAGTTGTTGTGACCCATTAGGGTTGCTAAGAAGCACAATTGGTTGCATGACTATATTTAAAGCCCAAGTAATCTTATTCATAAACTTTGTGACTAGCACTAGGCTGTTATTTTCCTTTCTTTTGTGGCTCCATATTAGTTTCCTCTCGGTTATGATTATCAAATTGTTCTTGTTACTGCACGACACAGGTGTCAAGAGATCCTTATTACTTGGGAGTGTATGAGCACTATTTTTTCTTGTAGTGGCTACAAACCTACAGTAAATGAACAAGCAAGAATTAAATCCTTCTTCCCTACCTCTGCAGAGTGATCTATTGCTTGAAATTGGGACATGTATTTACAGTTTTTCTTCATTAGTATGCCGTTGATAATTGAGTTGTATCATTTGGGGCATTAGTTTTCTCCACTATGCCTCCCAAACCTAAAACCAAAACTGAAGATATCTTCAATGCTTGTATGAGGCAAATGAAAGAACTGCTAACTAGTGACTTAGCCAATATACAAGCACATAAACTTGCTACTGATCAGCTCAGCAGCAGCAAACACACTCTCTCCCGTCCCAAAAACCCCAAAAATAAAACCATTACCATTTGATGGTTCCAATCCTCTTGATTGGATTTTCCTGATATATATATATATATATATGTATTCCTTTTTTCATGCAAGGCCCTTGTTTGGTACAAATAGATGCACTCTAATCACCAAGTCTCCACTTGGGATGTTTTTAGTCATGCATTTGCAATGAGATTTGCACCCTCAACCTATGAAAGTCACCACGCCACCCTCTTCCAGTTGCACTAGAAAGGCACAGTCATGGAGTATCAGGGCCAATTTGAAAACATTTTTAACTGCATGCTTGGCCTTCCACCAGAGGCCCTCCTGTACTGTATCATTTCCAGTTTAAGGAATGGCATTCATAATGAACTCATGATGCTCAGACATTATAACCTGGCTAATGCTATTGGGTTGGCTAAGTTAGTTGAAGAAAAATGGGCAATAGCTATACCACCTTTCAACCGTTTTCCATGGCCACCCCGTTCCCTTGCACCCTCTTCTTTAGTGCTAGAACTGCCGCCCACACCCTCTACACTACGCATACGCAAACTATACCCAAAGGAAATGCAAGAGTGCCGTGCTTGTGGCCTTTGTTTTAATTGTGATGTTAAGTTTGGGCCTGGTCAGTGGTCACCACTATAAGGCGAAACTATTTATGATTGTTTTGACTGATGACCAAGTCTATGAGGATGTTGTCACACTTGACCCAGACTCTTAACCAGCAGATCCGGTTCCTCCTAACTTACCCTCTTCACAGCAACTGTAGACTCCCTTACAGATGCTGCCCATTTCCATCTTTCGAATGTGGCTTTGAGTGGCTCCCGCTCACCATGCACCATATGCCTCCAAGGGTTAACTTGTGAACTAACAGTTGCCATTCTCATCGACTTTGATAGTTCCCATAAAATTATTCAACCATGTATTGTAGTTTTTCCAGGTTTAGCTGTGGTAGCTATTACTCCATTTTTGGTATTGGTGGCAATCGGATTCTATACATTATGAGAACAGCTGCCCTATTGTTCCCCTAACACTGGATCGCAAGCTTTTTCTCATTCCCTTTTATGTTCTCCGGTTCTCCCATACATGGTGCTGATGTAGTTTTGGGTGGTGAGTGGTTACAAACTTTGGGTTGGTTTATGTCCCGATTATACGTCCCATGGATTCAATTCTCCCACAACACTGAAATTGTGACCCTAAGCGAATCCCCTCCCATATCGATTTCTCTTGTATCACTGGCCCAATTTTCCGGTTTTTTGTTTACAGATTCTATTGAGTCTATGCACTCTGTTTCCTTTTCCCACGACACAACGATCCCTAACGCCTATTTATTCACTTAGTGCCTACAGTAAATAAACAGCAAGAATTAAACCAAGCTTTCTTCTTCCCTAACTCTAGAGTGGCCCGTTGCTCAAAATTAGGACATTTAATTACAGTTTTTCTTCATTCATTGCCATTGATAAATTTGTGTTGCATCATTTAGCTTCTTCCAAGCATGTAAATATGTAATTCTTCATAAAATATCAACTTCTAGAATCATGAATCTGCTAAGTTACTTCTTTTGTAGGTATCTTTATATTGATTAATTTTTTATTTCAAATAATATAATTATGAGTTATGACTTATGTGTATAAGGATTTCATTTTCTAGGCTCCCCCATCCCCCACCTACCCCAATACCTCTATATGATAAAGATTGAAAATTAGTTTAAGATAGTAGCAGAAAAATATTTTGATTAGATATTTTGTGCTTCATAAATTGAAGACGGATTAGGCCCTAGGTTACCCAATTACCCCAACAAACTAAATAAATATTCATATGGCATCTTATGCCTGATACGATGACAGCACGATGGTCTCTCTTGGAATCTCCATTGTTGAAGGAATTAATTCAGTGGCCCTGGTTTATTGATGCACTATAAATAGTTATATTCCTTTAGACTTTGGAAAGTGGTGATGGATGACATGTTGAACATCATTGGTCGTTCTTACATGTTCCTTTTCCTGCTGACGTACTAGATGAAGTTATCTTCACCAAATTGAGAATCCTCATAGGTGGCCATTTAACGTTACACATTTCAAAGCTTTTTTTTTCTTTAGATACAAGAGTGATTAATTTAGAAAGATCCGACTCCTTCCATCAATAAATTTTGCTATGACTAGAATTTCTGCTGAGTCATTTATCTTGCTTGGAATATAATTTTTGTCACTTGTGTGAATCCCATGGATGCATGTTTTGCATAAGCATATCATTTGCACTTTAAGAAAATATTTCATTCCCCTCTCCCTATTGCTTTCTAAGTCACATCTAACATAAATGTTCCTAAACTTGATTGTTGTTTTTGACCAGTGTCTAAAGTATAAGACAGACCAAGCACAAGAAGCTAAGAAGATGGAAAAACTTAATAATATATTCTTTACGTTGATGGCTCGGGGACCAGAAGGTATGTCATTGTTTATGCTTTGTGGATTAGCATGCATTTTGGCATTCATTTACACAGCAATATATTTTGTATGGGAAATGATTTTGAAATTGTTTTCCTATAGCACTACTTGTAAATACTGAAATCACTAGAAAGAACAATAAGTAGAACTTTATTAATCGGTGCATGGTAATGACATTAATCAGCTGAACATGTGCATAATTTTTTTCTTAGGCCACTGTTGCTTAGAGTTAATAACATGTTTAACATGAAACTTTTTCAACTGTAAACTAGCGCGTCTTCATGCTTAAATGTTGTAGCAGTTCCGTGTCAACATTGATGATACTTTTAAGTTCTTTTCCTTTCTTATCTTGCTGAGTTCTCACTCTTACTTGTTATTAACGATAATGACAAAAAAAATTCCTCTAATTCTGCAGTGGATCTTTCTGAAGTCACCGGGAAAGAACAAATGGATGCACAACCGATTAAAAAAGGAAGAGGAAGAAAGCAATAACTGATGTATCTCTGTCAAAATAGACTATGAATCTTAGGAAATCAGTTGTGATTTTGATAGATTTTGTATCCAATGCCTTGATCACATTTACATTATTTCTTTTCTGAACTTACCTTTTCTCAAATACGAACTTCGGACCCAGTCACAAAAAGAAAAATTAATCTTGGGTATGGTTTTGTCTTCAACAAAATTATTCTCGTACCATTGGCAATTTGGCATTACCTACCATTGCTATTGTGATTGAATTTTAGCTTTTAAGATTGTTTGTGTCGCAAACTCAATGATTTGAAATGACTACCTTAAACCATGTTCTAGCTTCGAATCATCGCAAATGCAATGATTTGAAGTGATTCTACCTTAAACCATTTTCTACCATCACACCAGATAGGAGTAACTCGGGTGAGGAAAGCATCGCAATAGCCTCTGTTTTTAGTGTACATTTACTGTTAAATGGCTTATAATTTGGTGGTAAAGTGGATTTCCGCTTTCTACTAACTGCAGCCTCCTGTTTTTTTCTTTATCTTGGGCTTCCACACGAGCTGTTTCTTTATCAAGCTCATGTTTGCATGTCTTATGGTCTCTTTTGAGCACTTTGAGTTGCTACAAGATCTTGTTTTTCAGAATTGGATCGATTCAATTGGTTGAACCTTACTGGTTTTGATTGTAATTTTGTCTTAGTTTGAACAGTTCAAACCACTTGAATCATAATCCGTAAGTCCCACCAATTTGATGTATGGTTGATTTTTAAAACATCAATTGATGAGCTCATCTATGGTCCAAATATGGAGTTTTCTACATTATAAAAGTTGCATAGGCAACAATGGCACTTTCTTTCGGTATGCTTGTCAATTTAATCTAGAACCTAAACTTAGACCAAGAATTTTCCATATTGGAATATCAACAATTGATCAAAGATTGCAGTTTTAGGTGAATCAAATCGCCCAACTTGCAATCGAATTGATAAATTTGTGGGTCATGCCACAGTTGTATATTTACCATAATACCAAGTTCCAATCATGGCCGTACTTGTAAATAGTCGTTAATCTGTTTCACCAGATCCCGATGTTGCCTATTTGCTTTGATCTGCTTTGTTGGCCCATTAAAAAGTTAAAGCATTTAATCCATGTGCCTTGAAAAAAAGCTTGTTAACTTGTATCTTTTTCCCCCTCCCTTGAAAGATTGTAAAGATACAAAGGCAATTTGGAAAATATTCTTCAATCAAATAAAGGAAACAGATGGGCAGAATGTTTTTTTGAGTGGGTAATGTGCCAGGACAAAGTGCAATGCTTTGATTTGCTTTATTTTTATTGTGATTTGTTCCAAGATCAGTGGGGGCCTGATCTCCAGGACCTAGGGTACTCTATCCAGTACTACTAGTTTAGTATCAAACCATTGTCCTGCGTTGTATGTCGTCACAATCCTACATTGTCACGTATTCAAGCAAAGCACCACTATTCGTATAAGATTACATGAATCGTATACCAAATTTGGCAAGTTAGTATCAATCTAATTCAAATTCCTTGCAGACAAGGGATCTCGTGTCTTCGTTGTCAGGATATTTGTGGCCGCTCGATCAAGATCGGACCATTTAATTGAAAGATCATTGATGTTCTGACTACATAAATGTCGGGATTACCTTATTGCAGAGGAGCCGAATCTATATCAAACATTATATTATTATTGATGGTCAAGATCTCTCCACAATCACTTTTTACACAAGGAACCCTTTTTTCTATTGCATAAGGGGTCTGTTTTGCAAAACTCCAACTTTTATGACATCATTTCATAGCTTGGATGTGAGTGCACAAGTTAGTAGTTTCTTGATCCTAAGAATGCAATGACAGAAGCAAATTCAGTTTAAGGATCACAATATGTGTTTGTGAGTAAAGGAAAAAGACTTAGAAGTAGCTAATTGTGATTTAGTTAAAGGAATATATTTGATGTTGCTCATTGATTTTTTTTAAAAACAATGTTGATTAAGAATATGCTTCTTTTGGCCACAAATAATAAAAAGAAAGAAAAATTGAGAATATGCTGCTCCAACTATGGATGATGTTGAACAGTCAAGTAAGAGAACAACACAAGCATGCCAAGGTGCTTAATAAAGGTGAAAAATGTTTATGTCAGTTCAACACATGGTGAAGTATAAAAGATTTAAATCTTTCATTTCTGTACCTTTTAGAGTAAAAGTTCCCTTTTGGATTTATATCTTCAATTTTATCTTAACGGTTCTAAAGAGTTCTGTAGCGTCTTTATCTTTTCTTTTTTCTCTTTTTTACTTCCTTAATATCATTTTAATCTTTATGTTGTCAATTTGAGTTTGTTCTATGGGATCCACTTCGAATGTACTTGTTAATATATTTTAAATAAATGGAGAGGGAAAACAAAATAGGAATGGAATAATTTGATTTTTGTTGTCTATTCATGGTAGGTGAATAATATGATCAAATTTATCTAGTTTTCAATTATTTTGTACACAGGTCATGAAGAATAAACATCTATGAAATAGCATGTTTGTTTGAGAGGTGACATTGTTGTGAATGTTTGTTTCTAGCTTTTATTTTTCATGGTGATATACTGATATTTGCCTCGTGACGTAAGAATTGCAAATTAGCTGAGTTTTCAAACATACACTTTGGTTAAAAAGGACAACAACAAAAAACTTGATAATGGTGTTTTATCCCCTTCTAATATAGGTTATTTTCGGTTTTTCACCATGTAATTTTTTTTATTTATTTTCATCCTTGTAAATTTTGGTCCCTGTAATTTGAGAAAACTTTAGTTTACTTCCTTGTAATTTGAGCAAATTTTGGTTTACCCTATTATAATTTGAGCAAAATTCAGTTTACACCCCTGCCATATCATCGAATTTATACAGTCAAATGATTTAAGGCGTATTTTGAAACAGTTTTTTTTTACAAGGACAGAATCCAAAAAAAAAATTACAAAGGCAAACTCGAAAATGACTTATATTATAGAGATAAAACACTATTAACCCAAGATTTAACATCACATTTCTTACCATTCTAATTTTATTCAACTCATAATCAGACCTTAATGATAAGAAAATACAAATAAAATACACATTTAAGTCTAGCTGGTGTGCGGTATGTGTAAGTATTGTAAATTCTAAGGAGTTCACTTATTATTAAAAAAAATAGAAAAAATTGCACTCTAAAAAGTCCATGTCTAAGAGCAACACTTATTTGGGCATAAACATAAATAAAAATGTTTTTAGCAAACACACTTTCACACATCAAAGTATATATTATTATTTATTTAAATAATATTCATTGTTTAATTTATTTACTTTGTGGGTCCAAACTCTTTTTATTTTAGCTTGTGACTAAGTTAAGTTAAGTAATTACTTAAAAAAAAAAAAAATTAAGTTAAGTAATGGTCATGTGTTTGGTTTCATTTAAATGAGGGACAATGGAATACACTTTGTACAATGCGCTGATGGAACAAAACGTGGTGTATGTGGAATCGCAGTCTTTTATGCTTCAAATGGAAGGAAAAATCGGCTTCTAAATCCTCCATTACAAGACTTTGATCCAACATTCTGTGTCGTGCAGGGTGCAGGATCTCCAATTTCGCAGCTTGACATGATTGTAAAATCTCTCATAGATATGCTCTCTTCCATGTCTGCAAATGGAACTAGAAAAACATACCCAATAACCAGTTATTTGATTTAACATGCACAAACAAAATGACCTTTTCATCATGCCCAATAGTAAAAATTATCTTATACCTAATGTAAGATTTGTCTCACCTGTGTGTCATAGTATTAGCTTAAAGGTTTAAGTAGTTTTAACATTTTTTTTTCAAGGGTAAGGAATTTTTATACAGAGTCGAAAGTTGTTTTTCTAAATAAATTCAGATGTGAAGTAATAAATGCATTTGGCATTGAAACAAGTGTATACACTCAAGTGGTTAATGAACTCTAATTTAAGACAAATTGTTTGGAGTTTAAATCTTGGATGAAATTGTCATGTTTTATACTTAACTCCCAATTGGTGAATCATATACACAATGCCTTAAAGTTTTAGGTGAAGATATTGTTTGTATATCTCTCGTGCTCTTCGAGTATTTGGCCCACTATTACTCTCGCTGCTCCCCGAACTCCCGAAAAAGTGGTATCAAAATCTTGGTTCAGCTTGGTGGGAGAGCGATGGGATCATGGTGTTTGGATCAAGTATAGGCCATAGGATATTGTTAGGTTTATGAATAAGATGTATTTTAGACATACAAGAGAGGTGACTCATATATCTATTATCTTAAAAAAAAATTATAGAGATATGTGTCTCCCTTTTTTGTGATCTTGGTTTATTGTTGTTTCCAACACTCCCCATAAATCCTCAACAATTCGGTGATTTAGAGAGAATGACATCAAGGTTGGAGTGATAAAAATATTGTATATTAAATTCCTCCATTGAAAAAAAATCAACTGGTAACACTTTTAATTCAAAAAATTGTCATAATTATATGACTTTTTATAAATAAAATATTCATTAAATCATATTACATATATAAAGACCAGGGAATGTTATTAAAGTGATATTAATAATCAACGTCTTAAATGGTTGGGAGGTTGATCATGGAATAACTTTGCTTAATATGACGTGTGATGGAGCAATGTCAGATGGATAAAAATACCTGCACTTAATTTTTATTGATTTGAAGAAAGTGTATGATAAAGTTCCTTTTGTGAAGGAGGGAGTGATAGTTATGTGTGGTGGCGGGTGATTGTTGGTATTTGTGGTGGTGTCGGGATGGGGGTGGGGAGTTGGTTTGATGATAATGTGCGTCGGGTGGTCGGAGGTGGGGCTAGAAGATTTTTTTAGACGGATAACTGGGTGGGAGGCGCACCCTTACAGGTGCAATTCCCGCGCCTTTTTGACCTGTTTGAAAATAAATGGGTGACGGTGGAGACTATGGAGAGGAGAGGGTGGGGCGGTTGGAGGTGGTCCCTGGGAGTGGAGGAGACGCCTTTTTGCATGGGATGAGGAGTCTGTTACGGAGTGTTTTGCTTTGTTGCATAACATTGTTTTGCAGGAACATACCATTAACAGGTGGAGGTGGATCCTTGATCCTATTAACGGTTACTCTGTTAAGGGGACTTATCAGTGTCTCACAATGTTACATGCACCTCCTGAGAGGGGTTTGTTCGATGTAGTTTGGCAGAAGTATGTACCTTCAAAGGTGTCAGTGCTTGCCTGGAGACTTCTTCGCAATAGACTACCAACCAAAGGAAATTTAGTTCAACGAAGAGTTCTACATCAAGACGACAGCCTCTGTGTTGGTGGGTGTGGCTACATTGAGACTACGCTTCACCTATTTTTGGGTTGCAACATCTATGGCAGCGTGTGGATTCTTATATATCAGTGGCTAGGCATTTCATTTATTGCACCCGACATGGTTAGTGATCATCTTCTTCAGTTTGGCACATGTTGGGGTTACCGCGTTTTACGCATTCTTTCTTGAAGATAATATGGTTTGCTTGTGTTTAGGTTATTTGGAAGGAAAGGAATAATAGGGTATTCAATCAGAAAGCTTTGGATTCAGTTCAGTTAGCAGACAACGTTAAATTAATGGCTTTTTCGTGGTTAAAGGCCAATATGCATTCCTTCACCTTCAGTTATCATGATTGGTGGCGGCACCCTTTACATTGTATGGGCGTTATGGTGTAATCTTCATTGTTATTTCTATTTTGTGCTGATTTTTATGGCACCAGAGACTTGACTTTGTATTGTGTTTGAGTGGTTCTCTTTTGCACGTCTTGTACGAGATGAATCACTCTTGGTAATTTAATATATTTCATTTTGGCTTGTTCAAAAAAAAAGTTCCTTTTATGAAGAGTCCTAGAGAAAAAAAAAAGGGTTATGATTGTATATATTCTAACTATTAATGAAATGTATGAGGGAATCTCAACTAGTGTTTGCGCAAAGGATGGAAACACATTAGATCTTCACATTGCAATATGACTACACCAAGGATCAATCAACCCTAAGTTCTTATCTTTTTAATTTAGTCTTGGACAAATTTACATAACACATGTAGAAGATTGTTTCATTAATCAATTTCATTAACCACAAAAATATATGTTGTTAGTCGATTTTTTAACATATAACTTAATGAGAAATGATATTTGAACAACTATTTTGTGATAATTTTTATGACAACTTTCTCTCTCATACTCACATTATATTTTCATTTTCTTTCTTTATTGCTTTAATTTTTGTGTCAAGACCTATATTCCTTAATACATTTAGGTTCTCCCACAAGTTATCCTGTAAAATGGTTGTTCAAATAACATTCTTCTAACTCAATAACTACTTTATCTATTTCAATAACTATGACAATGCATTTTTTTTTTAAAGGATATGAAAATGCAAGATATCAACTATTTATTGTATATAATTACAAAAAAAATTATTCATCATAGAAATACGACGAACAATTCATTATGTTTTCCATTTATGTCAATTTGGTGTCTTCTAATAGAGGAGTATTATTTGAACAACCAATTTAGTGACAACTTATTTGACAACCATAATTTACAAAGAAAAAGTAGTACTTGCACGGAAACCATAGCAATAGAGAGATAAAGTAAAAAATAATGTAGATATGAGAGAGAGAAGATTCTCACCAAATGAATGTTCAAATATCATTTCTCGTTTTAATAATACTCCAGTTTGTTATGCTAAACGATCTAAAGACTAAAGAGCCTCAATTTGTCTTTGATTTCGGTAATTAAATTAAATTTTTATGGTACATAAAAAAACAAATTGTACCAATAGTGTGCATTCCAAATTTCCAAAATCGATTCTGTTAATAAGGAGATCCTGCCCTGATAAAGTGACAGCATTAGCATGTGCCATTTGTCAACTGATTGAAGAAAAGTGAGGCAATGATTAGTTGGCAAATACCAAAGATGTACAAAAATTGATCACAAAACATATACAACCAAAATGTACAAAAATTGATCACAAAACATATACAAAAATAAGCAGTAGATATTTTTTGTGTTTTTTTGACAAAAAAATCATCAAAATTAGCAAAAATATGGAATCTGAATTGTAGTGAAACTTTGTAAAATTAATTGATGTTATCAAAATTACATTGTTGAATTGTAGTGAAATTTAACACGGGTGATTTCAAAACATACTAACATAAATCAAATAACCCATTTGGTGGCAACATATATCTTTGTTCCCTTTTTAGATAAAGTTCAACCCATAAATCGTTTGTATTTGTAATAAAATAAAATTTGGCTTGAATTTCGCATTTAATGGACTACCTATTAATAATAGTAAAAATAAAGTCACGTGGAATTTATTCTTTTGTATTGTAGAAATTTAATTCATTTAAGCTTGCGTGTATGTACCTCATATATTAAATGGACAAATTCTATGACCTCAACAGAAATATGCTTTTTCTAGGTAAAGTGCAGCCATTTATGCTTACATTCAAATAAATTAACCTAAATATTTAGTGATCACAAGCATTAATTTAGACATATAATTTATATGTATCGATGAGTTTAGCTCAGTTGGTAGGAATAATATATAATATATTTAAGGTATGAAGTTCAAATCTCAAACACCATAAAAAAAGACACTTAATTTATATGTACACACAAAAATATATATTGTTTGATTATTTTAAAATACATATTATTTACTTGTTATCTTTTTCTATCTTATTCGATTATGTGTGTCTAAATAGTATGACCAAATATTATGACCATACAATACTTTCATATAAATTAGAAACCACCAAGCACATAATTTGTGCAACCTTACTAGTTAAGTATTTTTGTTTTGACGAACTAGCTATTTTTTTAGAGGGTTTGACAAACTAGCTATCAACACAAAATTCCTAGTGTGGGTGTTTCTTCCTGTGCAAGCCAGCCATAGCATAATGATTGTATTTCTTTCACTTCAATTAATTAATCAAGTTTAAATTTAAATATATCATAACATAGAATAAACTGTCATTTTCATCTTTATTAAAGTATTGAATGTATCAAAATAATAAAAGCTTTTTGTCCATTTCAAAACTTAAAAAAAACATATATTTTATCAATCATTTTAGTCGTCGATTGTGTTTTTCATTAATTAGTTTAGTTACCAAATCTATCTTTCGTTGTTCAATTCAATTTATAAAACTATTAACAAAATATCAGAAAACTATAAACATCGTCTCACACAATTAGAGATCAAATTGATTAGTTTACTCATCAATTCAATTGCAACCATAATTTCTCAATTCTGTTCCTTTATATGTGGGATTTTCTATAATTTAGCTCACTTATATGTTGGAGTGATAAAAATAAGATAAATGCTAAACAATTTACTTAGGACATTGGTTAAGTGCACAAAAGTAGTGAATTTAACTTTTTAAAATTTAAAAAATTGTTAAATTAAATGCAAATTGTCATAATAACATTTGTTATCGTAACCATAAAAATAAGGGAAATGTTAAATAATGTTCTTGAAACGTTGGTTAAATGAACAAAAGTAGAAATATTTTGTTGGGAAGTGATGAAAAGTGGTAAAAGTTAAAAAATTGTTATTTCCAATATAAAACTAGTATTTTTTCTGTTTCCTTAACTAGTGTCCTAAGAACACTGGGTAGCAAGACCCTAAAAATAATCATATGTTAATCTCTTTAGACTAAATTAGAGCCACCAAGAGAGAGAATAAGAAAGAAAATAATGAGAAGATGAGTGAGCAATGTGAGTTTAGATATTGATTTGGCTTAGTGCAAGATTGGTCAAATCCAACATAATAGTGGTGGCATTGGAGGATATTGATTAGAGGGAATGAAATTTTGACATTCAATTTTCAACAATTTTTAGAGACAACATTTTCCCTCTATTTTTATTGGACAATAACAATAGAGAGAGAAAAAAAGAAGAGAGAGAATAAAAAACACATGTGAATATGAAAGAGAGTGTTATTTAAAGAGTTGTCAAAAAGTGGTTGTAATTGATTAAGAAGCAAGAATGAAGTGAAAATATATGTTATGTCACGCTTTGGATAATCAAAGTAATAATCCACTTGATTACACAAACCCACTTTGCAACAAAGGCAGAGGCTATGTTACCAAAAAAGTCAACGAGTGGGCCCTTACTTCACTTCCGTGTCAGTGAGTTGCCAATCGAACGGTATTCCCATGGCGCACGCTAGCATCAAGCTTACGGTAAGAGTAGTCGAGTCAAGTGAGCACTGCCTTGGGATACGCGTCGCTACTTTTACACTTGTTTCTATCTTATTGGTTGAATTTGTCAAATCACTTTTATTTAAAAAATATATATTGATCTACATTTGTGATTTTTTTACCAAATAAAATAGAGTAAATAATTCACTATTTCCGGTACACCCGCATAACGACGAGCGGCGAAGCCGCGCTACTCGTGCTGAAACACGAGTATCTCGACTAGTAAAAAAGAAATTTTTAAACTTGTTAATCTTCTTTGGTATGATGGTCTTGATCCAAGGTCTCCGAATAATAAAATATTTAGTTGCTATTCTTTATAACTATTGAGGAGTATGAAGAAGATACTGGCAATGCAAAAGATTCAAAACTATAGAAATATGTTAGCTCTAGAAATGGACAATAATCGCTAGAAAATATTCAGAGATCTATTTAGAGCAACATATTTCTAAAGTTTAATGATTTAGGGATCAATTTGTTAGATCAGTGTCAATTTTAAATGGTATTTTACACATAAGTGTAAAATTTGAAAGGAATATTTGTTCATTAAATCATAAAGTGTCGGGTTTGTGTAAATCCTACACTTAAAAAAATCATTATTTTTTTCAACATTTTTTTATTAAAAAAAATAAAAAATTGCCAATGTGACATGACAATCAAGAGTCACGTCATGTTAACTAAAAATAAGAAGAATGCTTACATACCCATAGTGATTCTCTTAGTTGTGTTGTTATCTTAGAACCATAGTTTAATGGGGGGATTTGGATTCTCTTCATTGAAAATTTTCTCACGTTTTCTCCATTGAAATCTCAACCATCAAATATGAGAGAGAAAATAAGTGTTAAATTATAAAGAAAAGTGGTTAGTGGATTTTAATGGTCGAGATTAAAAATGAAAAAAACTTGAGAAATTTTTCAATGGAGAGAATCCAAATCCCTAATAGGGTTTATTTATTCATAGTAACTAAAGACAAATTACAAACAAAATAAAACATATTCTAGAGATTTAGAGTGGGAAGAGAGATTTCTCCCTTGAACCTCATAACGCTTGCTTTCCTCTTGAACCGCCTCATTCTGAATGAAAAATAATGAATGAGAGAAGTTGTATTTATAGGCAAAGTTTCCACCTGGGTTTGGGCCTTAAAACTGGATTTTTTCACCAAAAAGTAGCAAAAGGCAGTTATTTCCCAAAATAGCACACCCGAGCACGCGCATGACTCACTGGAGGGGGCGCACAAGTGTGTTTTTATGCAACCAAGGGCGCATGGAAAACACCCAGGGGAGCATGAGTGTATTTTTGCGCGCCTGGATCACACTTGGGAGTGCACCAATGTGTTTTTCGCACGTAATCATATGTTTCTTCGTACTTTTGGTGTTTTCTTCCATAGAACTTGTCTTGGAACTTGGAATAAAATTTCTCCTTCTTGTAATGTCTTTAGAGGCCTCTTGAATCTTCATTCATTGTCTTTCCATTTCTTCACGAATCTTCAAGATGCCTTGCTTTGTCGATTTGCATGATTTCTTCTTAAATTACATCAAAACACCTTGGAATTGATATGTTTTGGGAAAACTAGAATTACATGAATCGATATGAAAACATTACTAAATGTTCTGAAAATCATAGGCAATTGCTCTAAAACTCCTCTATCTTGGATCAAAACTAAATAAAAATGACTTAAAAATATGTTAAGAATAACGTAAGAAGACTTGTCATCACAACCCCAAAATTAAATTGTTGCTTGTCCCCAAGTAACGAAAGAGAATAAATTTTAAGCTTTGCATATTTTTTAGGAAAAAAAAACCTTTCTAAAGAGGTTGCTCAGATCATCATCTCATCTCGTCCCATTTACAGACTTGACTAACTTACACCTTCCATACAAGCTGGACAGGCTTAGAGAAGATGACTCCCACTTTCAACCACACTTTTTCTAGGATACATGTATGTATCACCTAAAGCCAGTAGGATTGGTCGCGATATTTGTCCGCTCCAATCATCACATGAATATACTTTGCAGTAAATCTGAGACAATTTTAAATAGACATTCAAGATCATACTATACACGCACACTCTATACGGTCTTTCAGAGTTATAAAGTGGATTAGGTTAATGTGGGATATACTTGAGAAAATAGGACTATAAAACAATATTGAGTTAGATTTTCAACCTACGGATTCCTACTGCACAATGAAGTATTACCCAACTTTCCTTCCTTAAACCAAAACAAGATGTGTATTAAGTAGAACTATTTATTTTTCATTTTACGAGATAGATACAATGAAGTATCACCAACCTTCCTTAAACCAAAACAATATAGGTAGTAGGTACTAAGTAGAACTATTAACAATGAAGTATTTATCTTTCATTTTTCTATGATGAATGGGAGAAGTTAAATTTACTTCTTAAGAGATGTCCTCATCATAAGTTTGGCGAGATGCAAAAGATGAAAAGGTTTGTTATTGATTTGAAGGATCGAGCATGTATGCTATTGAATGTTTCAGTGGGAGACACTAGTAAGTGTCTTATAATATGTCTGAATCTATGAAGTGTAGCAATAGAACTGCTCAATGTTACGACTCTGTTTGGCAAGACCAAAAAGTTAGCTTATAGTGGATAGCTTATAAGTTCATCTGATAAAAAAAAGTTCGGTTTGATAATGGTCCTATTATAATGAGCTTATAGCTTATTTCATGAGTTTTTAACTTATTTTTCAGACGTTATTTCAAGTAACGTTTGAGCTTATAACTTATCACTTATCATTTTTTCTTCTATTTCCACTCTCATTATTTTATCTAAAATCCATTTTTACCCATTACCATTTATTAATATAATAGCATCGTAAATGCTAATGTCCCTTGCTAGTAAATATTCTCTTCTTCAGAACAAAAAATATCACTTGCCTTTCGTTGCTTTTTTCTTTATATGGCATACCTTTAGTTTTTTAGTTTTTTTTTTCCTTTATACGACATACCTTCAGTTATATTGACACCTTTTGTTATTTTGAAGGAGACACTAGTAAGTGTCTTATAATATGTCTGGATCTATGAAGTGTAGTAATAAAACTGCTCAATGTTACGGCTCTGTTTGGCAAGGCCAAAAAACTAGCTTATAAGGGATAGTTTATAAGCTCATCTGATAAAATAAGTTTGGTTTGATAACAGTCCTATTATAACGAGCTTATAGCTTATTTCAGGAACTTATAGCTTATTATTCAGGAGCTTTTTCAAATAGCGTTTGAGCTTATAACTTATAACTTATCATTTTTTCTTCTATTTCCACCCTTATTATTTTATCTTAAATCCATTTTTACCCATTACCATTTATTAATATAACTGCATCATAAATGCTAATGTCCCTTGCTAATGTCCATTTTAAAACAAAATATTAGAAAGAGGGACCAAAACTGTCGAACTTTAAAATAGGGGGACCAATTTTGCAAAATAGTGAAAACAGGGGGACCGAAACTGCCATTAAGCCTAAATTTTATTATGAATCGAAAATACCCTATTATGTCATTTTATATTTATTAGCTAGTTGAACCGCTAATTTTACCAAACACTTCAATTAGTTTATCAGCTATCAGTCATCAGCTATAAGCTATCCGTCATCAACTATAAGCTATCGTTATCCGCTATTTTTACCAAACAGAGCCTACATCATACATGTGTTTGGGTATTCAATGGAAGATCTTGTTCAATAAGAAGCACTTACTTAAGCGTTAGAGAAAACTTATGCAAAGAAAAATATGAAATTAGAACCTGCTCAAGAAAATGAAGAATTGCTAAGGTATAACACCTTTATTTGAAAATATTATGGGAGGGCAATGGGGAAACAAGTGGAGAGATGAGAGTTTGAAGTTGATGACATCGTAATACTAAGAACCCAAAATCTGTCTAACAGAAGTGCTAATACTAGACCAAAATGGTATATGTCTTTTTAAGGTTCATAGGATTTGCAAGAGAAACTATATAGAAACTTGGGATGGCACACTTGGGGTTATTAGTGTGTAATTCAAACCTTAATCATGTTTGCTTGTTAGTTAGGGTGTTAGTTACTTGTCTCTCAAGTAACTAACTGATTCACCTATACTTTAGCTAGTTAGTTATTTTTTGTTTTGTTACTTGATACACAAGTAATAGGGAACACCTCTGTATATATAGTGTATCCCTCTATGAGTAAACAATGCAATTTTACACAATTCATTAATTCTTAGTTCTTTCAAACCCTTATTATCTCTATCACAAAACTGTTTCTTCTAATCAAAGTCACCAACACAAGAACCCTAACCAAAAACTGTTTTCCCCTAACAATTGGTATCCAGAGCCATAGTTTGATCCAAGAAGAAGATCAATCATGAATTCCAATGGGAATATTGTTGCGCACTTACCAATCCTTGATGGAAAGAATAATTGGGTTAGATGGGTAAAACAGATGAGAGTTATCTTTGGTTTTCAAGATGTTCTTGAAATTGTTAGCAATGGAATTGAAGCACTTCCAGATAACCCCCATTGATGTTCCGACAAACGCACACAAAGAAGCTAAGAAGAAAGATTGCAAGGCTCTTTTCTACAATCATCAATGCATGGAAAACAAGGTTTTTGAGAAGATTGTTGATTCAGACAGTTCCAAGGAAGCATGGGATACTCTTATGAAGTATTTCAGTGGAGATGATAAAGTAAAGAAAATTAGGCTACAGTCATTAAGAAGACAATATGAGTTACTTCAAATGAAGAATGAAGAAAAGATAGAAGATTATTTCTCATTTGTTTTAACAATCACAAATCAGATGAATATTTGTGGTGAAACTCTTTCTGATAAATCCGTTATGGAGAAGATTCTTAGTACTCTCCCATCTCAGTTTGATCACTTAGTGATAACTATTGAAGAAGCCAAGGATCTGAATGAAGTCAAGATTGAAGAGCTTCAAGGAGCATTAGAAGCTCATGAGAGGAAGATGACTGGTAGAAAGGAGGAGAAAGATGAGGAACAGGCACTGCTTGCAAGATTCATGCAGGAAGAATCCAAGAAAGAATTCTGGAAGAAGAGAAAAGGAAAGAATCATCAGAAACATGGTGACAAACCTAAATCTTCAAAGAGTGGAGGTGAATCTTCTAAGAATCAAGGGAAGAAAGATAAAAGGAAGGTACAATGTTTTAATTGTGAAAAATATGGACATTATGCTTCCGAATGTTGGTTCAATAAAGATAGAAAGGGAAAGAACAAAGAGCAAGAAGCAAATGTGGCTCAGGAAGATTCACATTCTGATGAGGATACAATCATGTTAATGGCTACTATAAGTGATAAAGAATCAGAAGTTGTATCAGATGCTTGCTATCTTGATACTGGGTGCTCAAATCATATGACTGGTAAGAAGGAATGGCTAAGTGAATTTGATGATAGCAAAAAAACCAGTGTGAGATTGGCTGATTGCAGAAGTATGAAAGCAGAAGGTATGAGAAATGTTACCATACAAGGAAGAGATGGAAAGAAACCAGTGATAGATAAGGTGCTCTGTGTTCCTAGAATGAAGTGTAATCTCATGAGTGTAGGTCAACTCATAGAGAAGGGTTATTCAGTAACAATGGAGAATGATACCTTAAAGTTGTACAATCCAATGAAGAAGCTTATACTATAGTCAAATCTTACTAAGAACAGAACCTTCAAAATCAGCAGAGTGATTAAGGAGGAAATGTGTTATAAAGCTTCAGTGAAAGATGATGAATCTGAACTTTGGCATAAAAGATATGGACACTTGAACTATAGAAGCTTATGTTTACTAAAAACTAGGAATATGGTGATTGGGGAGTTAAATGTGAAGATCCCTGAAAAATCATGTAGCATATGTTTAGTAGGGAAGCATTCTAGGTTAACTTTCAAGTCTGGTTTAAAGATGAGAGTAAAGCATGTATTGAATGTAGTGCATTCAGATACCCGTGGACCTATAAAAGTTCCTACTTACAGTGGAAATAGATATTTCATCACCTTTGTGGATGAATATTCAAGGATGCTATGGTTATACTTGATAAAGCTCAAGAGTGATGCTTTAGAAGTTTTCAAGAAGTTCAAGGTGTTAGCTGAGAAACAAAGTGGCATGAAGCTTAAGATTCTAAGAACGGATGGAGGTGGTGAATACACCTATAGAGATTTTGAAACCTACTGCACAAATCAGGGTATTATCCATGAAGTTATAGCTCCTTACACTCCTCTACACAATGGGCTTGCTGAAAGGAGAAATAGAAGCCTGCTTGATATGGCCATAAGTATGTTGAAAGAGAAGAAGCTACCTCATGAATTTTGTGGTGAAGCAGTCAACATTGCAGTTTATATTCTAAACAAATGTCCCACTAAAAAGATAAAGAAGTTGGAAGCCTTCAATCAGTCATTTGAAAGTCTTTGGCTCAATCTGCCATAAGCATGTTCCTGATTCTAGAAGAAAGAAGTTGGAGGACAAAAGTGAAGCAGTGATTCTGGTTGGATATCACAACATTGGAGCATATAGATTGCTTGATCCACACTCTAAGAAAATTTCAATAAGTAGAGAGGTGAAAGTGTTAGAGGAAGAATTCTGGGATTGGAATTCAAATCAATGCAGTATGTTTGAAAAACAGGTTGTCATTGAGGATAACAAAGAATCTAATGAGCTTATTACAAATGAGGAAGCTATAATTGAAGATGTATCTGATGAGGAGCCAACCATTACAACAAGACCACAAAGAAACAGGCAAATCCCAAGAAGATTGTAGGATTGTAAAGTAACTGGTGAGGATGAAGTAAGTTCTGATGGTGAGTTAGTGCATTTTGCAATGCTTGCAGACACTAAACCATTAGATTACGAAGCTGCATTATGTGATGAAAACTGGAAGGAAGCTATACTAGATGAACTGAACTCCATTGAGAAAAATCAGACATGGGATTTGGTTAAATTACCAGATGGTAATAAAGCCATAGATGTCAAATGGGTTTTTAAGTTGAAATTGAACCCTAAAGGAAAAATTGTGAAGCACAAAGCCAGACTTGTAGCTAGAGGTTTCTTGCAGAAGGAAGGTTTTGATTACACTGAAGTGTTTTCACCAGTTGCCAGACATGAAACTATCGGATTTGTAATAGTAGTAGCAACAAGTAAAGCTTGGCCTCTATATCATTTAGATGTAAAATCTGCATTTTTGAATGGTACATTAGAAGAAACTGTGTATGTCACTCAACCTCCTGGATTCATAATCAAAGGGAAAGAAGATAGAGTGTTCAAACTAAACAAAGCATTATATGGTTTGAAACACACACCTAGAGCATGTAACAAAAGGATTGACAAATTCTTTATTGAACAAGGTTTTAAGAAATGTCTAGTTGAGCATGCAGTTTATGTGAAAGGACGTAAAGAGACAAGTTTACTGATTATATGTCTCTTTGTGGATGACCTTATGCTAACTGGAAGCAACACGCAAGACATTGAAGAATTCAAATCAGTCATGAAGTCTGAGATGACTGATTTAGGTAAGCTTTCATATTTCTTAGGAATGGAAATTCTCAGAACTTCAAAGGGTTTGATACTCATCAAACCAAATATGCTACTGAGATCTTGAAGAAATTGAATATGTTAGACTGCAATTCATCAATCGCTCCTGCAGATGCTAACATTAGAAATGAAGTAACAAAAGAAGATGAAGGCGTGGATCCAACTATGTTCAGAAGGCTCATTGGTTCGTTGAGATACTTATGTCAAAGCAGGCTAGACATAAGCTACTCAGTTGGAATTGTTAGCAAGTTCATGAGTAACCCTCACAAAACTTATTTCTTAGCAGCTAAGAAGATTTTAAGATACATAAATGGTACTCTACAATATGGTATTCTATTCCCTTAGGCATAAGAAACTGAGAAGCTTAGCATGATGGGCTACTAAGATGTAGACTGTGTTGGAACAAAGGGTGTTTCGCAAAATCACCTCTCAAGTTTTGATGATAACAAGGTATTAAAATTCTCAATTGGATATGCTAAACATTTGTTCAAGTGTACAAGATCTTATTCAAAGTACCATTCATAGAGGTTCTGATTGAACAAGTCAAAGAGCAAAGGAATTTATATTGAAGCTTAAAGCGTCTGAAGAATTGCGTCTGAAGAAAATGCGTCTGAAGAAAATGCATCTGAAGAAAGCGCTCCTGAAGACACGTCATCAGAAGCAAGGTCATCAGAAGCAAGATCATTAGAAGCAAGATTATCATAAGCATCTCATCAGAAGCCACTTCACCAAAAGCTTAACATAGTTGACAAAGTACAGTGTACGAAATGTACAACCACTAACTCTGCGCATGCCTCTACAACCACCATCTCTGCATCGTGTCTACACATCAAGACAAGGATAACAGTAATGTTTGCAGACATTGTTCCTTCACTAGTGGAATGGATTTGAAATTGGTTCTTCATAGGACAATTATCAAATCAGGCAAAAGATCAATGGTGAAGAATCAAAGCTTCAGTCAAGACAAGTTGATGTACCGGCTAGTTCTCAACGTCTCTCAAATCCTCTATAAATAGGGATGAAAACTTGAAGAACAAAATTAGAGAAAAAGAACAAGAAGACCAACGCATTCTCTCTGATCCAAAACGCTGCGAAGTTTCACATTAACAACTTAGAGAATTCTTACAAAAGCTCATATCTTAGAATTCTTAAGTGTCTAGAAAAACCAAGTCTGTTCTGTTTGTATTGTATTGTGAATACCTCTGATTGTATATCAAGTATTCAAAACCTTTTTCAATTCTCTGTAATTGTTTAGAAAAGTCTCTTTCTTTTGTGATTGAGCATAGAAGTCTCTTTCTTTTGTGATTGAGCATAAAAGTCTCTTTCAGTTGTGATTGAGCAAAGGAAGTCTCTTGGAGTTGTCCTTGAGCAAAGAAAGTCTCTTGGAGTTGTCCTTGAGCATTGAGAAGTCTCTTGCTGTGTGTTTGAGCAATTTGTAATTTGGTATTACATCTTAGTGAAATTCTCCTTGAAAGTGCAAGGGGGACAGGACTACTTCCAGTTTGTGGAAGGAACCTGTATAATTGCTTGTGTTCTTTCTTTCTCTGTTCTCTTACTTTTATCCGTTGCACTAAGACTCTGAACTCAAGTCAGACTCTGAATATGGGAACAGTTTTTCAGAACGTAAGAAAGAAAAGTTTTTGAAAACACAATTCAACCGCCCCTTCTTGTGGTTTTTCTCACCTTCAGACTGGCGTGGGGATAAAATAAATAGAAGAAGCACTGCATGTTTTGTGTTCATGCTTCAAGGAGTACCGATTTCATGGTCATCTAAGAAGCAGTCAATTGTGGCTCTCTCAAGCTGTGAAGTTGAATATGTTGCAAGGTCATCTGCAGCTTGTCAAGCCAATTGGTTGCAGAATGTGTTAGAAAAACTGATGATCAACATTGAGCAACCTTTCAAGCTTCTTTTAGATAACAAATCTGCAATAAATCTAGCTAAAAAACCCCATTGCACATGGTAAAAGCAAACACATTGAGACTAGATTCCACTACTTGAGGGATCAAGTCAACAGAAGCAAACTCAAAGTTGAATATTGCTCAACATTGGATCAAGTAGCTGACATTTTCACTAAACCCGTCAAAAGGGCCTAGTTTCTGAAGCTTAGAAGAAAATTGGGAGTAGTTTGCTTTGATAGTTTGAATTAAGAAGGAGTATTAGTGTGTAATTCAAACCTTAATCATGTTTGCTTGTTAGTTAGGGTTAGTTTCTTGTCTCTCAAGTAACTAACTGATTCACCTATATTTTGGCTAGTTAGTTGTCTTTTGTTTTGTTACTTGATACACAAGTAATAGGGAACACCTCTGTATATATATATAGTGTATCCCTCTAGGAATAAACTATGCAGTTTTACACAATTCATTAATTTTCTTAGTTCTTTCAAACCCTTATTCTCTCTATCACAAAATTGTTTCTTCTAATCAAAGTCACCAACACAAGAACCCTAACCAAAAACTATTTTCCCCTAACATGGGTCAGTAAGGTGAAAATATTATAGCACAAACATATGGAACAAGAGGATTAAGAAAAGGAGACGCTAAAAAAGGAAGATGATATCCCACCTTAGATCCTTCAAGAATCATCAAAGGTCAAGCTAATGACGTTAAATAAACGCTTACGGGAGGCAACCCAGAAATCTAGTATTTGTTTTTTATTTATTGAGCCTTTAGTATCCGTGTTATGATACTTACTTTTTTTAAAAGTTTCAAGTTTAATTTTCATCCAATTAGGTTAATGTGATAAAATTCAACCTTGCCATTACTAAGAAAGTTGTTCATGGCACCAAATGTGAAAGTGAGTTTATTCTAGAAGTTCAAAAGTGTTGTGATTAAGAAACATACAAAGATAGAGACACTCGTATGATCACCATATCTTTTCTCTAATTTCCTAGTTGGGGAGATTTTATGCCAAAATTTTCCACTATTTACCATGTTTATTGCATATGAGTGTATCCATGTTTGGAGTTTATTTTTTAGAACTTGCATTTCTTCTCTATAGCCTATTGGTCATACGTTAAACAAACGAGGTATTTTTATTTGGTACTTCAAGCCTTTTCAAGCCACCTTGTATGAATTATATCTTTGCTACGCCCCCTTTGAACCTGAATATCCTCATTTGTGTTGATAAAAAACCATGTTACATACCCTAAGACCAGAAAAAATTAATATATGTTTACCCTCCTTAGAGTTAAGTATTTCCCCGTCTTAGCTTGATCTTAAGTTTGAGGTTACAGATTGAAGTTAGCAACATTTTAAGTTTGAGGCATAATACTATAGAATTTGGTTACTATAAAAAAATATATGGAATCAACCATCAAAGATAAGTCTAGACAAGAAAAATAAAAATATAAAAAGAAGAGAGAAAAAAAGCGTCTCTTAAAAAAATATAAGTAGTTCTCTAATATTGATGTTGTTTTCTGCAAAGTGTAGGAATTGTTGGTTGATTAATTGTTTAGAAAAGGAATAGTTGGGGATACCTAACTACACTTTTAGCTAATTCTCCCAAATATACTCTACATTCACCTAAGCCACGTTATAAGTGTGAAAGATCTAAAAAATGTGTGTTATTTTAATGATTTTGAATGACTGCTTAGAATTATTTCAAGTCTATGGTAAAATAGCATTGACATGTGGATTGAATGTCTATCCAACATACTTTCTAGAGAGAATCAATGAGAGTGTTAATATGAGCGTGGTTGAATATCTTGAGCTATCTCTCTACCTATGTTCCGATTGAATTCCTAAAGAATGGAAGTGGTAAGTTAGCTGGAAAGAGGAAAAAAGACAAGATGATGATATGAGCATCGAGGTCAACCACAATTGAAAATATATGTTACTCAATTGACTGTACTTTGAATGTATACCTTTTTTTTTTTTTTTACTTAAGGATAATCAACAATCTAAGTTTAGGATTGTGATGACTCATCACTATAACGAGTATTTTAGTGTTTTATAAAGTCTTTTTGTCATTTTATCTCAGGAATTTAAAGGATTTTAGTGAGTCATTGAAAGTTTAGGAAGAGTTTATAATATTTTGAATTAAGTCATAGTGAGTCTTGTATTGCACTAACCACAAGACTCAATAGGGTATTATAGTCTTTTTGGTATAGACCAGTGGGTTGATCCGATTAGAAGATACCTTCTAGATGTTATAGAGGTAGACCGGTCATGATAAAGAGATGAAATCCAAGATTCAAATTTTGACGATTCATAGAAATAAAGTGTAATGTCATCGACCTAAAGTGGAAATTTCCATTCCCTGTCAACAAGATTGAAGACCTTTGTCATTATATTTGTGTGTAGCTCTTTAACCTTTTGATTATGTTGTTTATTAATATGATAAGTAGCTAAACTCATTAGATTTGGATTTAATGATGAACTTGTATGATATTGTTTGAACCATATAATCTATAAGTCCTCTATTAAGGCAATTTGAACTATGCTTCTTCGATATACCTTGTGGTTAATGCTTTTCATTGTCTGGTCAACTCTAATTGATTTTATGTTATAATTCATTATTACCACTAGGTCTTGTAACTGGAACTAGGCACAATGTTCTCTAACTAATTTATATAGACAAATGAAATTAATTAGTGCGGCTAATATTTTAACACTTAATCAAACTTTTGATAATATCAATTTCATCTAAGAAATTAGAGTTTTATATTATAGAAACAATACCTTGAACCAAAAATTTGGTCTTGGTGTATTTGGTAAATTGTCATGAACAAAGGTATCAAATTATTTGAAAACAGGAAAGATCAAAATTATTTTTTATATCGAACTCGTTGAATAATCAAACAATACTATCCTAAGAAGTCACAACCTTAATTGTAATCCTATACGAACACAACCTATCAACATGTTTATGTATGTGTTGCATCTAGATATTTGATTTAGTTTCACAATTTTTTTGAATTTACATTCATCATATGGTGATGTATGTAACATACTTTACATGGCTCTAAAAAAATGTAACATACTTTGCGCGTTAGTTCAATGTTAGAAATTTCTAAACTCACACTTATTATATGGTGACATATGTAACAAGCTTTAAGCATGTTGGTTCAATTTTACAAAATTTTGAACTCAGAGTCATTACACAAGGACATATGTGACAAATTTTCAACGCATGAATGCAACGTCACAAATTTTTGAACTCGCATTCGTGGATTTGAGAGATAGAGGGGGAGGGGGGTATCAAGTGAGAGATAGACACAACTTGATGAAGGAGGGAGAAAGAGATAATGAGGGGAAATGAGAGGATCCAATCTCGATTTGCACATTCATCTCACTGAAAAATATGCAACCGTTTTAAAACGTATTCACAAACAAATAACACTTGGAAAAAAAAATTGCATAGGCTAAGCATGACTACTACTATTTTACCAATTTCTAAAATATTAAAAGTTTAAATAAGAATTCATACTCTCTTTTGTTATAAATATAAAATGAAATATCAAATGTATTTTGTTCAAAATTCGGCCTAAATATATTTGACTATTTACAATGACCTATGATTTTAAGCGTGTTGGTTCAATATCACAAAATTTTGAATCCACATTCATTACACAATGACGTATGTGATAGGTATTGAACGCGTGAATTCAACACCATAAATTTTTGAACTCAAATTCATCTCACTGAAATATATGTAACCGATTTTAAACGCATTCACAAACATATAATACTTGTAAACAAATTTAATAGTTTGGCTAGGCATAATTACTAACATTTTACCAATTTCTAAAATATTAAATAGAGAAGTTTAAATAAGAATTTATAATCTCTTTTGTTATAAATATACGGGGAAAATACTCAAATTCAAATGTATTTGGTTTGAAATTTGGATTAAACATGTTTGACTATTTACGGTGACCTATGTAACATGTTTTAAGCGCGTTGGCTCAATTTCATAAAATTGTGAACCAAAATTCATTACATTGTGGCGCATATGGCCGATTTTGAACGCGTGCATTCAACGTAATAAATTTTTGAACTCACATTCATCTCACTGAAATATATGTAACCGATTTTAAACACATTCACAAACACATAATACATGGAGTAAAAAATTCATAGGTAATATTTAGCCAATTCTTACAATATTAAATAGAGAAGTTTAAATAAGAATTCATAATCTCTTTTGGTATAAATATACGGGGAAAAAATCAAATGTATTTGGTTCGAAATTTTGGCTAAATATATTTGACTATCTACGGTAACCTATGTAACGGGTTTTAAGCGCGTTGGTTTAATTTCATAAAATTTTGAACCCATATTCATTACATTGTGGCATATATGGTAGATTTTGAACGCATGTATTCAACGTAATAAATTTTTAAACTCGCATTTATCTCACTGAAATACATGTAACCAATTTTAAACGCGTTCATAGATACATAATACATGGAGGAAAATTCACTAGTATATGTTAGGCATGACTACTAATATTTAGCCAATTCTTACAATACGAAATAGAAAAGTTTAAATAAGAATTCATAATCTCTTTTGTTATAAATATAGGGAAAAAATCAAATGTATTTGATTCAAAATTCGGGCTAAATATATTTGACTGTCTATGGTGACCTATGTAACAGGTTTTAAACGCGTTGGCTCAATTTCATAAAATTTTGAACCCACATTCATTACTTTGTGGCGTATATGGCAGATTTTAAACGCGTGTATTTAACGTAATAAATTTTTGAACTCACATTCATCTCATTGGAATATATGCATGTAACCGATTTTAAACGCGTTTACAGCACATATTACATGGAGTATATGCCAAGCATGGCCACTAATATTTAGCCAATTTCTAAAATACTAATTAGAGAAGTTTAAAGTATTTAGTTCAAAATTCATACTAAATACATTGAATTTTTTACTCTATATTTAAAACAAAATGATGTATTGGTTAAAGAAAATAATATTAACAAAAATGAAAAATTGCTAATACTTCTAAGAAAACTTACCCGGGACCAGTTAGATATTATCCAGTCAAAAGTTTGTGAAAGAAATTAAACTTAACCAGTTTACTAGTTTACTTCAGTCAAGATAAACTTACTTTTGAACATTGAAAGAACACATCATATAAGGTAAATCCAAAACTATTTTTTTGAAGGAAGGTAAATCCAAAATTTCAAACCAATAAAAAAATCAGAAACACAGTATAATAAATTGAATCAAGAAGTAAAAGTAGTAAAAGTGAAGCTGAAATGGGTAGGTCTAAGAAAATATTAATTAAAAGCTGAAATAAGGGAAGAAAAAGAATAACAAAGGTCTTCATGTAGGTCCCACCTTCAAATCTGTGACAGAGACAGCAGTTTCATTTCTCAAGCTGTTTCTCATGCTCTCTCTTTCTCTTGTGTGTGTTTTTTTCTTATTTAAACTCTTAACTCATCTATTTTTCCTCTCTCTCTCTCTCTCTCTCTCTCTCTAGAGTAGCTACAAATATAAAATTGTTTTATTTTTTGCTTGTTGCTTAGGACTTTTATTTATAAATGTTTTTAGTCTAAAGTTAGAACCTTTGTATTCTTATGTGTGTGTGTGTGATGGTTGTGTGAATTCTCAAAGAAACCAAAGTCCTCTCTTCACACCTTCAATCTCAAACCCATGGAAACATCAACAACAACAACAAGATTCTAGGGTTTGACAACAACAAGTTCATCAAGGTTTGTCTGTACTTGATGTTTTTTTGTTGGTTTTTTTTGTCACATGAAAATTGGGTCTTTTTTTTTTTTTTTTTTTTTTTTTTTTTTTTTTTTTTTGGTTTTTTTTTTGTAATTTTTAATGGCAGTATTAGTTGATTCTGATTCATGGGTCTTTTTTGTTTCAAAAAAAATTCAACCTTTATCTTCTTATGAACTGAAAATTTTGTAACTTTAACTAAAAATAAAAATCCTATTTTTGCGGTTCATTGTCTGGTGAAAAATGGGTTTTTTTTCATCTGGGTATTTTTTTCTGCAACATAAGAATCAATGTCTGATATATTTGTGGATAAATGAGATGCTTTCTTTGTGTTTTGGTGTGTGCTTCTTTTGATTTAGGGACTAAGTTTTTTTTTTTTTTTATATATTTTTTTTTTCTGAATTTTTTTATAGATAGAAAGAGAGGCTAAAATGGAAGAGGTTGAACAAGCAAGCAGAACAGCTGTTGAAAGCTGTCATAGAGTTCTAAGTATGTTGTCTCAACCAAGGGATCAAGTTCATCATAGGAATTTAACTGTTGAAACTGGTGAAGCTGTGAATAGGTTCAAGAAAGTTGTGTCTTTGCTTCATGGTTTGGATCGTTCAAGAGTTAGGAAGCTTAAAAATCTTCAAAATGTCCCTTATCCTCAAACTGCTTTCTTAGACAACCCAAATTGCAAAAGAACCAACATCAACCATCACACCAAAAATGTTCACTTTACTCAAACTACCTATCCTCAAAATTCAGTTCAGGAACTTGGTTCAACCCTAAGAAATCCACTTTCTGTTGGAAACCCTTCTTTGGAATTGAGTTCGAACGGGAAAAGTCCGCTTCACCTTGCTCAACAAGCTGCATCAACTCACTATCAGTTCTATCAGCCTCAGCAACAGCATCATCACCAGCAGCAGCTGCAGCAACAAAGGTTGTTGTTGCAGCAGCAGCAACAGCAGCAACAAATGAAGCATCAAGCTGAAATGATGTTCCGAAGGAACACTAGCGGCATAAGCCTTAATTTTGACAAGGCCACTAGCAGCACACCAACAATGTCGTCTACTAGGTCTTTCATTTCGTCCTTGAGCATAGATGGAAGCGTGGCAAACGTGGATGGAAGTTCCTTCCATTTGATAGGAGCTCCGATCTCTTCAGATCAGAATTCACAGCACAAGAGGAAATGTTCTGCTAGAGGTGATGAGGGAAGCTTGAAATGTAGTAGCAGTTCTAAATGCCATTGCTCAAAGAAGAGGTAATTCTTATGGTTGCTACATTAATGGTTAATTTCTGTTACTTTAAAGGTTTAAGAAACCATTATAATATGATATTAATAATTTTATGTGTTCTTGACAGGAAGCATAGAGTGAAGAGATCAATTAAGGTGCCTGCTATCAGCAACAAGCTTGCGGATATCCCTCCTGATGATTACTCGTGGAGGAAGTACGGGCAGAAGCCTATCAAGGGCTCTCCTCACCCTAGGTATGTCCATTGTCCAACCGTTTTGCCATTTGAGATTTAATTGTATTGATTCGATTCAAGGAGCCAATGAATATGACTGTGCTGTGATAAACAATAATTTTATAAAACTTCTGAACTATTTTGTTATGCTGCTTGGTGAACATTTATGATTTTATCTTCTTTTGTGTCATTAAAGTATGTTAACATGATCTGATTGATGTACTAGCCTGTGGGGATTTAAATAATATTGGTCGTGTTTGTAATTTGTTCTTAGTTGGTATTGTGGTTGTTGAGAACGTTGTATGGAATTGGAGTCGTTGAGAAGGTCCTTGAATGTTTTTATGCACTGTCAACTTGTAGCTCTTCATTTTTTTCATTACAAGTATCATATTGACAGTTCCATCTGTTCGATAGCCCTTTTTTTAACTTGAAAACATGTTTGAGAAATCGATTTTGCAATTTTGATACTTTAGGTGTAAAATTTATGCTCCATTATTTGCACATTATTGTCAATCAAATGAAGGTGAAATGTGAACTGCACCTCTACAAGTTTTATGTGTGATGAAACTGATTGTAGTGTCATAATTTTGTTTCTTCAGGGGGTATTATAAGTGCAGCAGCATGAGAGGCTGCCCTGCTAGGAAGCATGTTGAGAGGTGCTTGGATGAGCCTACTATGCTAATGGTTACCTATGAAGGCGAGCATAATCACGCCAAGGTACCAACACAACCTGCAAATGCATGAACTACATGGAGTCCCATCATTCAATTTGTGAAGACCTCTATGTGATTGGCTTGAGATGTTTCTGTACATATTTCAAGTGATGCGAGCAGGACTGCAGATTTTGCCTTTTGGGTAGTAGCTTGGTTGGGGAGTCGTTTATTTAGAGGGAGTGATGAAGATCACTGGTTAAGTGCAGGAGTATGTAAAATTGGATAGTTTCAATTCGTAAGAACAATTTTATTTTTCTTAAGTATGTTATTAAACATTTCAGGGTTCTCTAAATTAATGGAAATTGTCTTCGGAAAATGGTTGAGTTCTTTCAATTTTGTTTTTCGAATCAAAGTTCTAGCAAATTGATTGGCGTAGTGATATACAGCACAACAATTGATTCTAGTAACTATAAGTATCACATAATCTATGTGCATATACATAGTATGGTTATCTTTGTTTTGGGTGTTAAAACAGCTTAAGCTAGTTTTTGCGTTTGGAAAACACACTTTCTATAGTGGTATTGCTTCGCATTCAATGTGAAGCTTCCTTTTGTAGTGGTGTGACAGACAAGGATATCTTGTTCCTGCTTCACGATGCAGTGGCTGTGAAGGATTAAAATATGCGTGTGAACGCGCATTTCAGGTGACTATGATGGAAAGAAACACATCATTAGTGAACTGACTGTGGTTAGGGGGATTCAAATTCACGAGAATGCACATTAAAAGTGTGACTATGATGCGAACAAACACATCATTAGTAAACCGGGCCAGGGGTATTCAATTTCACGTGAATGCACGTTTGAATTGTGACTTTTGATGGACACAAACATCATTATTAAAATGACCACGGTCAGGGGGATTTCAATTCGTGAATGCGCGTTTAAAGTGTGACTGATGGAAACAAAAACATCATTAGTAAACCAATTGTGGTTAGTGGTATTCAAATTTGCATGAATGCACGTTTGAAGTGTGACTTTGATGGAAACAAAAATGTCTTAGTATACTGACCGCGGTCACGAGGATTCAAATTCACGTGAATACAAATTCAAAGTGTTGCTATGAAAACAAAAAAATCATTAGGAAACCGATTGTGGCAACTGGCATGGGGTATTCAAACTCACGTGAATGCACGTTCGAGTTGTGACCTTGATGGAAACAAACACATCAGTAAACTGACTGCGGTCAGCGGGATTCAAATTCATGTGAACGCAAGTTCAAAATGTGACTATCATGGAAACAAACACATCATTATGAAACTGATCGTTGCAACTGGCAAGGGGTATTCAAGTTCACGTGAATGCACGTTCGACGTGTGACTTTAAAAGAAACAAACACATTAGTTAACTGGTAAAGGGTATTCAAGTTCACGTGAATGCACTAAATCTATTCCTTGATGTTAATCTGAAATTCATAATCACCAAGCTAATAATAAAGGTTTTCGAAATAACAATATTTGAAATAGTGACAAGTTATTATAAATGTATTTTTTTGTTGAAAAAGATTTGAAGTTTTTTAGTTGATTCTGTGTAACAAACACTGCATTTATACAATTATTTCTTTTTGAAAAGCTAGCATCTTCTCATTCAAAGACAAAAAGAAATAACTTAAAGTAGGACCATTCTTGATTTGCCTTAGCTACATTGCAAGCTTCCTTCTGTTATTGTAAGCTACTAATAGAAGTGTTCTATTGGTTTTTCAACAGAACATGTGAGTTGCAAGGGGACCAATATGGGCATTCATGCTCGATCATAGTTTCATTGGGTCCAATATCAATATTGTTGGAGAATAAATTCAATCTTTTGACCCCAAATGCTTGCAAATCATTGATGTTTGTAATCACTTGCTTCATGGGAAATATAAATATATTTGGACTATTGACTATATTCTGCAATTTATGATAACGATTTTGTTAACATGTGCAGTATTATACTACATACAATAAGTCTCATTAATAAATTCCCTCAAAAAAAAAAAAGTCTCATTAATAAATGAAAATTGGATAATTAATAAAAAAAAAAGTTGATAACTAATGAGGTTCATTGTATGTAATATTCCAAATGTTTCAAAAATCATTAAGATTTCGGTGAAGAATCAAATAGTTAAGTCTCAAAATATGATTGCATTCTATTATATAATACTATAATCATTAAGATGTTGATTCTATTTATACTAACGTAAATGTTTGTCTGCCCATTTTTTGTATTACGTTAAAAAAAAGAAAATAAATATGGTGTTATTGATCATAAAATATAATTTTTGGTCAAATAACTTTGTGGTTAGAAATTTATTTTTTTAGGTGAATAAATAGAATGTGTGAGGTTTGAACCCCGATCCTCGTATATATCGAGATAAGCTCACGGGTTCATATAATAAGACTGTCTCCATAGCTTATCTCAATCGACAAGGAATTTTGCATAATATATGCAGGGTTCGAACCCCAGACATCTAACTGGCTTGTTTAAATTGACTTATTTTTAAGTTTATGAAAAATAATTTATGCAAATAAATAAGTTTTTATATTAATTCATAAGTTCTCAGTAATGAAAATTGTATCTTCATAAATTATTTTTATTATAAACTACTTTCATAAACTTATAAATAATACATAAAATTTTATTTATTTATACAAACTGTTTTGCATAAACTTAAAAATAAGACAATTCAAAGGGCTGAATTCTAATCACAAAGTTTATTGACAAAAAAATATATATTATAAGGCTCAATCGTCCTTATCCACGTATCTTCAACTAGCACACGCGTTAGTGCAGTTTTAGATATGCTGACCTGCCCAATTTTGGATATGCTTTAGTAATAAAAATCAAGGCTACATCAATAATCCATGATAATGCTTTAATTTCTAATAATGATATGATTGAGGGAAGACTTTTTTTCCCACATATTGATGATGATTTAGGCAAAGTTTATAACCTTTGATGGAACAAATACTACGTATGGATCCACTATCATTATCATAAGTGGTAGACTAACCAAGAATATTAATTCGGTCAAATTAGGAACCACCACTTAACACGCATTATTCATTACACAATGATGCAAAGATACAACCAATTAGTGATAGTTAGCGATAGTTTCTTGGCCACTTGGCTTTATTAGTCTTTTAGCGAATAGTGAGAGGTTTAGTTTTTACGAATGTGTTCTTTTAACCAAGTAATTTGCTTCAATGAGTTAATAAAAAACTTGAGTTATAGACAACGAATCCGAGTTCAAATTTTAGCTGAAACAATTTAATCAGATTTACAAATCATTCTGCAGAACAATAAAATTATTATGCTTCCCTCTTCTTAATACTCTCTCCGGTTCTATATATAAGAATATGAAAAATAATTGTCTTTTTAGATTTATTGATTTATCTGGTCAATATTTTAAACTGGATATATCAATTAGTCAATGAATCTAAAAAAATCAATTATTTCTTATAAATAAGATCGGATGGAGTAATGGTGCTTTTTTTTGCAGAGGGCCAAAGCAAGAAAAATTGTGCTCTTCTATTTTGGGACTAATGGTGCTTCCTTGAAAATTTTAAAAAATCGTTCTTATTGTGTTATTATTACAATTGCAAAATTCACCAAAAACAATCACTACAAGTTACAACCACAGAGGGAGGCTTGGCCATTCCTTATGAGTATCTCCACTATAGTACACCTCGACCAACAAAAAAAATCAAATATATATAACCCTACTCATGTCCATTGCTCACAGCCAGATGTTAGACTTGTTTGCAAATTTGAAGGGGAGATAAGGGTTATGGGTCAAAGAAATGACGGAGGGAAAATGGAAAAAAGGATAATCCCTCCAACTTAAATGGAGGTTGTGTTAATCTTTATAACACAATTCCTTCGAAATGGATGAACTCAACTCAAATATTATTTTGAAGGAATTTTTATAGGTTTAGATAAATACGCTGAAAAAAATTTAAAATGTATTAATGATATTCATTTATCATTCTCTACAACAACAAAAAAAACTCAAAATATGGAAAATTTATCTATATTCCCAGAGCCCCTCATCCAAACAGCCTTTTTTTTTGTCAACATTTTACTTGTGTTACTCTCCTGTTTCAGTCTTCATGAGTTTAACTCAGTTGGTAAAAACAATGCATAATATATGCAAGGTCCGGGGTTCAAACCCCACCATTAAAAAAAAAACTCATGTTTCCAAACAATTCTTGTTCTCTTAAGTATATTACTCCTTTTTTTGTCAACATTTTGAGTTATGTTGACACAGTATATAACTAATATATATTGAAACTTTTTATATGGAAAAGAGAAATTCAGTTATTTTTCAAAAATTATCCTTGATTAATCATATGATAAAACCAAATTAAAGATAAAGAATTGAAAGTAGAAAAGAGTAATAGATATTTATGAGAACAACAAAACAAATGAACATTGGAAAATTAAGACAATTTTTCTTCGGTAAATAACTAATAGCTTAGAACGTAGGTAGTACGATTTTGTGACATGGTGCATTCATAATCCCTACATAACCAAAGAGCAACAAGTACAAGTAACTGCAAAGTGAAACCACTACCATGCAATCGATTGTCTGTTAACCATGGCATGATTCAATCGATTTTTCTTGCTAGCAAATTACAGATATGACATGGGTATACTCAAACAAAGAGAACGCATTAAAAAAATCACGAAGTTAGGCGTTGCAGACTGCTGGAGAGAAAACAAGTTTTGCAGAAGTGGTGAACGATAAAATTAATGGTCGCACCAAGTGTTGTCAGCAATGGATGAACCCCAGTTAGAATATACTAGCAAATGATTCTAAGTTTATTAATAAGATTTTATGATTGAGTTAAGTTTATAAGAAAAAAGTTTAGAACTACAATTGATTTCCCAGCATATTTTTTTATTTGGACTGAACAGTACTCTAACTCGTCTGCCAAATTCGCTCAGGATTTAAGGCACGTTGCCCACTATAATTTTTCCAAACTTTCATGGCTACGCACGCAATCTATAAACAATATAAAATCAAGAGGAAACAAAAACTCCAAGAAGCTCATCAATAGACAATTTAAACCCAAAACTTTAGTTCACTGATATCCTAGTGTCATAACAATATCAAATAGGAACAGAGCATTTAAATAGTTTGGTAAAACAAGCAAAAGTTTGCATTGATAGATAATTGGGGGCATCGATGACAATCTTCACTTGAGAGGAATAAACCTGGAGGAGTGAGTGGCACCAATACCAGGCCTACCGTGCTTAACAGGCTTGTAAGAGATTGAGAATTCAGCCAGATAGTGACCAATCATTTCAGGCTTAATTTCAACTTGATTGAAGGTCTTTCCATTGTAGACACCAATGATGCTACCGATCATCTCAGGCACAATGATCATGTTACGGAGGTGAGTCCTCACTGGTTCTGGCTTCTCACCCGGTGGTGCTTCCCTTTTCTGTAACAATAAACAAGTAAGATTAAAATGAACACAGAATTACCTCAAACAACAAATTAGGTACACAATCATACAGCGCATAGCTAAAATTTAAAATGATAGCAATGATTAGGTACACAATCATACAAACCATAGCAAAAGTTTAAAATGAAACCCAATATACACAAATTTGGTACAGAATTATACAGACCACTGCTATCAAATTAAACTTGACTGTGATATGAAACCCGATGATACACAATCATACAGACCACTGCTATTGAATTAAATTTGACTGTGATTAAAATGAAACATAACAATGCTCAACAGTAGATAAACAATCATACAGAACTTAAGTAAAATTTAAAATGATACACAATGAGTATAGAAACAAGTCAAGTTTAATACAATAACAGCAGCCAAATGTATCTGTTAATGAGATATATATGTTAAATTCAAATGTTTATACCCCAATTTAAGAGTGTATTGTTAACAAATAATGTAAAATAAAAAAATAAAAAAAGGTGCTCCAGCAAGTAAAAGGGTGCTCAGAAAGTAATGAATGGATATGAAAGTTATCCTCACAATAAATCAGATTAACGAGATTATTTCATAACATCATCACAGCACCCAGAAGATAGAAAGGCAAATGAGAACAAACTAAAAACTATTTATCACAAAAATTTGATCACTGTACGTCAAATCAATCTATCAACTATCCCTACACAAACAACTTTCAATTTGCTCAACAATTAGAACATTAATATGCTTTTTTTAACAAATAGTACAATTTCCAAATTCCTTGTACAACTCTAACCACTAAAATGAATAAATTACATTAATCAACAAATTGACTGAAAGGCTACATAAATAAATAGATAACATACCGCCTTGCGGAGCTTCTTGATGAGTGCCATAGGCTTGCGGGTCAAACCACGTTGAAACCTGAAATGAACAAATTGTAAAATGTAAATGTTAAAATGAGACATGGATTTCAAAAGAAATTAACACGAGTCCTTAAGATTAATAACAGTAGAAGTAGTAGATACTTAAACAACCAACAAAACAATAATATTACATAAAAATCAAATCTTCAAACTCATTTCTTCAAAACATTACATAGATCTGATGCCAATATTTTTATTAATCCCATAAAATAAAACAACATTTTGCCAAATAACCTAAAAATGATGAAAATGGTGCTCAGAAAGTAATGAATGGATATGAAAATTATCCGCATAATAAATCAGATTAACGAGATTATTTCACTTAATCATCACAGCACCATCCTCATCATTCATATATATATTCAAATTCAAATGAAAAACAAACGAATATGAATTAGATTCAAAACTACACCTTCTACGTGCACGAGCAGAGAAAAGTTTGACAAGTTCATCAGTGGACATATCCAATAGAGCATCGAGATCAACACCACGGAAACTGAACTTCTTAAATGTTCTCTTCTTTGGAACTCCTTGTGCTGCTACCTCAGGTTCAACATCCGCCTGAAAAAATCAATCAAATTCATCATTCAATAATGCGAAATTCACAATGGAAGAAGAGTGAATCGAAGAGATAGAGATAGAGATAGGGTTAGGGTTTTCACCATGATTGCAGGGAAACTTGCTCGATCTGGTTCTTGCTTCTTCGCGGCTGCTTCTGACCTCTCAAGGATTGCTGCTAGGGTTCTTCTACCTCTTCTGTGAATTCTGAAGGAAACGTTTTTATACCGGTTATAATGATAACGGGTTGTTGGGTAATGGGTTTGGACTCATAGCCCAATGGACTATTTTACTTGGACCTACGCATTCCCTCATGTGTTTAATTAATACTCCAAAATTACTAATATGTGATTGATTAATAACCGTAAACAAAGATTAGTTAATCAAAATTTGGTTTTCATAAATTCAAACATACAACAAGTAAAAAGCTCAAAGGAAGAGAAAAACATCAGGATTTTATAGCAGCTCACCAATCATCCTTGCTAAGGGCTACATCTACTATGATTGTTGAGTGCATAAAGTGCTGCACGGTTTTTGTTACAAGCAATTGTTCCAATTATGCCAACCTTTGCATCCAAAATTGACAATACCTAGATCTACTCTAACAAGATCACCTCAAACTTGAACCAAATCTGAATCCTTTGAATTCAAAGCTTTAACACTTCAATTTTTTTAACTTTATGCAATCTGTAACGCCCTACTTCTATTAAAGTGATAAAACACGCGAATAATACAATTACTCAAGAAATAGACTTCAATAGTTCTCAAAACATGCATACTAAAAATTTCTCAAAAACGTCGCAGCGGATAAATAGCATACATCTCCAATATCAACATATGAGTAAAATCTAAACAACATAGTCAACATCAAAATAAAAGAAAGACCGACACCATAAATCAGAACCCTATACTAAGACTCCAAAAATAGATAATGGAGGAAGCTCCCGCTATCCTCAAGCACTCACCAAGCAAGCAACAAAGTTACTCATGCACACCATCTACACCATATTTAAATATAGTGAGGCGGTCAACCAAACGACCATTGGGGATTAGTTCACATTTCATAAACAAAATCAATTGAAAAGGTTTTTTATCAATTTAAACTTTCAAATGATTCAAACAAAACAATAATTCAACCTTCACACCATTCATCAACACATATAAAGTCACAATATCACAAGTATACAATTCATCAATCACATATATTACCCCTCATTTCATACACATCATGTTATCACATTTCTATCATAGCATAGCAAACATATTCAATCTCTAATCAAGTCATCAACATAAGCTCATCACTTAACAACACCAATCATGTAAATCACATAAACTCTTGCTCAATCAACTCAACAAATACAATCCATTATTTCAAAGCATAGGCAATGAAATCATCATTATCGAAGAAATCACCAAATCATATATATGTATACAATTCTCACCTCCATGCTATTACCAAAATAATTATCATCGACTAGATTCATCAAGTGTATAAGCACAAGCAAGTAAGACATACAGTTAGAGCCTGGTTCAATTATTCACAACCATCAACAAAATCCACCAATCCACATAATCACAGCATTCACCAAATTTCACCAATGCACATAAGCAATTAGGACTCATGTTAAATCATGCAATGCGCCTAGACACGACTCCTATATGCATGTGGTACCATTCACCAACAAGGTCGTCACCTCATGATGCAAAAATAACATCATAATCACCTTCATTTTGAACACAAAGTATTTGATCACCTTCATTTTGAAAACAAAATATTCGATCACCTTCATTGGATATAAATATCCTACGACTTATGATGCATGAACATACGACATACTATGCACAAGTTCAACAACAAATTCACCATCATTCTCACCTTCATTTTGCATACATGCATTCACCATCAACGTCACCATCATTTACATTTAATAATTCAACAACATAATTCAATACATGCAATCAACACATCCAATCATCAACATTTAGCATGTATAATTTCAACACATCAACAACCAACAATATAATTATCATGCTATAACTCATCGACATAAACAACGACATAAAACACCATCATCAAGTTCAACATCTTTAGCATAGTCATCAAAGTCAACACTTTCAAGGAAATTCAACATTAAGGAACTCAACCAAAACAAAGCAAACACGTTCAATTGCCTCAACAAAACACATGCACTACTCACATATGCTCATAGTAGCTTAGGCACATGAGTATCCTAGGGCAATTCCAAGAAATCACAAAACCACGCCAAGTTCGTCTCATTTTACCGTTTTTCAAAGAATTCAAGTTTTCAAAACAAAACCAAGTTAAAGTCCATGAATCTAATCCAAAACATTTTTACAAATCATAACAAGGCTAAACAACCCTAATCCTACCATTTTTCCTTGAGAAATCGAGTTTTCGGAAAAATTCATGTTCTTGAGCCATTTTCAAAAGTTATGATACGATTCACAAATCCAAGTCCATTCTAACTCAATTGATGTTTTCAAAATTTTAAAAAAACTCAAATACATTTAATTATATCAAAAGAATCAGTTTGAAACCACCCGGATCGATCCCTATAGCCCGAAACACCCGAAACGAGAAGTGCAGTTCTGGGCAACACGCTTAAGCCAGATTTCTCCAGGCAGAGCTCGCTTAAGCCAGTTTGACACCACAGTGAGAACTCAGTTTTTCATTTTGCCATTTCGCGCGAGAAATCCAAATCGTTAATCTGATTTCGATTCCGTTTTCGCATACGCTTTCCTTACACTTAGCTCTATCTTATTCCACAGAAAAATTTATGTTCCAACCATCCCAAAATCATTTTCCAGAACCTCAGATAATCACTTATTTTCAAAAACGATTAAACATCGACTTTTCACACGAAAATCCCATTTTCTCCCAAACGGCTCGACTATCACAACCACAACATGAAAGCAGAAATTCTACTAGGTCTAACTCATCCAACAACATAAAAAACTCACTCAACAACCTCATATATCAAAAGTTCATTTAGGTCCTTCACATGAACCACTTTACACAAACTTCACAAATTCAAACGACAACTTCACAAATGGAATACCCATGGTATAATTCAGCAACAACATATCTTATTCAACAACGAGCTCATTTAAACATGAATTCATCACAATCAACAACAACAACACCAATTTGAGCAAAAATCAACAAAGTTTCATATAACCACAATTCAAGTATGTAAAATCAACAACAACGACATGTTTAGCATCAATTTCACATACCCAAAATTAGTGTCAAAGGATGGACATAGAATTCATCATTTAAATCCATAAAATTCTCAATTCACAAAATAAACACTTATGAGATTAAGTAGAAAAAGAGTTTTTACCTTAAATTATGAATGTATACTATCCTCCTTACCTCAATTGAGCACCATTCTAGCCTTGGCTTCACTCTTGCTCCACCCTCTTGAATCCCTACTCTTTTCTTCTTCTCCCAAGCTTCTTATCTCTAACCCCTGGTCTTGCTTTTTCTCTCTCTACCTCTCTCAAAAGTTTGTGAAATGTGTAAATGACCTAATTTCTCTAAAGACTAGAGTTTATATAGGCTCTACATAAATAGGCTCAACTCTCAATTGTCTTAATGGGCTTAAAGCTCTCAATAACTAATTCACAGAGTTTCTACTCACTTAACAGATAAAAATAACGAATAATTACCGGCTCTTAAATTAATTACCCCATCTTACTAGTAACTCAGTAAAAATAATTTCTGCCACCAATACACTACAAATAATCCTCACAGTATTTACCCTTGCTCACAAAATGACCAAAAATACCCCTGAGTCCAAAATGACTAAAATACTTTATGTAAGACAACTCTCCTAAACCCAACCAAAATACACACAGAGGCAAATAATCACATATAAACACATACAAAAATTAATTAAATTAAATCTAGCGAAAATCGGGTTGTTACACAATCCTTGAGCAATCTTCAACAAGATCTCTTCTTTGACATAAACTCCATCGAATTCCTTAAATTTTGATACAATATAAACATCCCTTAAGTTGTTAGAGCAGAAAAGAAAGCCTTCATGTATCCTTTGGAATTTTGAGCACCTCAAATTCCTTGGAAGAGTCAAACCATTACTCAGACTGATATTGTCCCCCTAATTTATGAACCAATCTCACAAAGTTCTTTGAAGAAAGTGTTTTCACAAGATTCTTTAGAAAGAGTAGAGAGAATAGTAATGAATTATAGAGGGAAGGTTGTATTTATAGATAAAGGGTCTTAATGCAAAATAAAGCTAATTTTTAGGGAAAAAACATTGTCTGAATTGATTCACACTTGAGCTGAATCGATTCAGATGACTAAAAATCAATATGGGTTGTGAATCGATTCACAAGAATATCAAATTGGTTAAGATGAACCCCATGAATATTGAATCGATTCGATGATCATTCTATCAAATTTTGAATTGATTCTAAGCTGGTTAGAAACTCTATGACTTGTCTAATATGTTTATGCAAGTGAGAATTAATTATAGACTAGAGGGACACATTACAATCTAAAACAATCCTAGATATATATGAGTAATATCCCACTCGACGATTATTGGAATATTACCAGTCAAACATGTTAGAGGACAAATATTCATGAAAAACAAGTACGACAGAGAATGTTTATCATTTAATATTCAGTGTCAACATAAACACGTTTAAGACAGAGGGCATTTTAGTAATTGCAAGAGAGGAGTATATAAGTGTTATTAGTCTCAAACATTTCATTATACAATACTCTTTCTCTCTTTAAGTTTGAGGCTTGAGAATTCTTTCCTCCCTCTCTCTAAGAAATCGGCTTCACTCCCTCCTTTACACCACCAACCATTGTCAAATTCATTATGTTAGCATTAAGCATGAAATTGGATGTCCTTGATCAAGAGCAATTGGAAGTTGGTTTGAGTTTGATTCAAGTTCTCCCTCCATGCATCAAGATCAAGCAAGCTAGGGTTTTGGATTGGAGGAAGAATAGAAGTTGAAGCTTGGAGAATGTAGTAAAACATCATGTGAGTTCTTAGATAGTTAAACCTTCCTTTGGTTTGAGCAATCCTAGTAAGAAAGTCATGAATTTATGCTAAGTTAGAATGATATAGTTTAGTACCCAAATACCAATCACTTGTTATGTTTATGTTAAAATTGCCATGCAAGATGTTTTCTAATGTTTATATAAGTTGCTGGATGTATATGATGCATTGCAGGATCGAGTTGGTTGAGTTTTGGGTCAAAAATGCAAAATCTGCACTACAGACCCGTAGAAACTTGCTATTAGCGAAATATTTCGCTAGTAGCAAAATTCCCCATATGAAACTCGCTATTAGCGAAATGCTTATGCCCTTGCCAACTTCTCTTTGGCTTGTTGGCTCGTCTTGGGGCCGGTAGAGCAGTCCGAGGTTTTTCTTGCGATGTTTTCCAACTTTATAACCCCTAAACAACATCTAAGCAATGCACATTACATCGAGCGATTCTCGAATCTAAAATCATGGACAATATTAACATGTACCTCAGGAATGGCATAAGAGAGTTGAGTATGTTTATTCAGGTAGCGATAGACTAAGAATGGGGAAAGCATAGAGCCTCCGCATAGATCATCGAGAAACTCGAAAGTTAGCAAGAACTCTAAGCATCTATTCACTATGAACAAGAATGAGTAAGTAAGTACTAAGACAGGCTATTGTATTTGGTCAAGACCATAAAGTAAGACGTAGGTGTCGTGTCTTTCCGTTATCCACGCCAAGGGGGATACAAGAGGTTCTCGCAAGGTAGGCCCACACGTCACTGAGGGAGTCTGATGTACCTTAGCTAGGTTTTCATCGGTCAAGTAAGGGATTGTACTCGAGGTTACTCCACCCGATACACTCCGTAAAATGAACCAAGATAATTATGTTTGTTCAACGCTAACCTCTAACTTAATATGAATAAATCATGCATTAAGATTACGATAAGTTATGTTATGACAAGAATATGTATAAGCTTATGCCTTAGAACAAGTTATGAAGGTACACTGTCGACGGTCTTAGTAACTCCCCGATCGTCCAGTTTAGGAACGTGTCATGAATGGCTTATGTATAGGTCTTGATGCGTTTATCGTATCTTGACATAGCGGTCCTAGGTTCCCTTGACCACCATGACATGTAGAGTAAGACAAGACTTATGAGTTATGATACGAAGAACCTACGACGGATCTAGTATGCACGACAGTTTGGGCAAGCAAGCCCACACACGTATAATCAACCGGCAGGCTGTATTGTAGACACGTGGTGACCATAGGTTTTCCCCGATGTTACCTATAGCCTAGGATTGGGTAGAACTCACGGAGACATCATGTCTCATCCCAACCCTTATTTGTTTCAGATCAGCAGGTTGGTATAGCAGGATTTAGCAAGCTTGTAGCCGGATGGATAATCAGCAAGTGCTCGTTCGTACCCGCTGCTGGATGTTATGGACTTTAAGGATGTATTTTCTATGTTTTGGACGAGTTATATTGTATTGTTGATTGTACGAATGCGTGTTGTTCTATAAAATATTCATTTGAAGCATTTATGTTGTAAATTTTAATGTATCCAGTACTAAAGATAATGCACATGCTAAACTTTCTTGATACGTTTAGTATGAGTGTTACAATAAGACATCACTCAAACCCTAAGATAAGCGTAATAGGTTGTCCAACTGCAAAAATATTGATTAAATTTAAATCAGATGCGATTCATCATCCTCGCAACACATCGGGAAAGATGTGTTAGCCGAGAATCCATGGAGCTTGATTGTTAAAGCATTACCTTGTTATCGTCAAACGCATAAGCAATCCATCTTTTTAGAATCAGATTCATCTCCAAGCTCAACTGAGAAGCTATATCCTCGTATTATTTTTCTCAATATCTTTCATCGACTAACCCTTTGTTGATTTCTTTTGAATCGGTTGCTTCTTTAGTGAAGGACTTTTCCCATTTTTTTAGGGTTTTGAACCCGTTTTATATGAAGATCATATTTCATCACCTGATATAGAGTTAGAGGTCCCGTCATCCTATCATCTATATATAATTATCTCTAACAAGAAGCTGGATCATTACTTTGTTGATGACGGCTCCATTGTGCCCCATATAGTAGCCGATCTTAAAGGAGTCCAGTATTTATTGAAATACATATCCCCAAATAATTAGATAGAACGGAAACTATCAAGACTACCCTTTACCAGTTTGCACCATTCTTCGTATTGTCTTCTTCCCATCAAGAACTTTACCAAAAATTGGCTCCTAAAATGTGAGACATCTCCCAAGATTTTATGAGTTTGAAGAGGCAATATGATGTCACCTCTGCTAATATGGATCCTGTCTTCTAGCAAAGACAAGAGCTTTCACTACGTCACGAGGACATAAATAAGAGAACATCTCATTTTGATTTTGAAGCGACATAAGATTCAGTGGGAGATGGAGTCCCTATCCAAGAATCCATTATTTTAAATTAATGCACCAACTCAACTAATGTTCACATCAAGATATAGTTTAAAGAATTTATTGAAGTGGAAGCCACCTTAGACCGGTTTTTGGCTAGGTGATCACGCAAGGAGAAAAGTTTGGCTAAGTCAAGAGGGAATGGCTTGCCATCATGTCACATATGGGGCATTTAAGACTTCTTTAGAGCATGTTAAACTCATGCTTTTTTGCGCTCCTTGGAAGAGTTTGTTCATGAATCGACACAATGGTTACATTGCTTGAATGTCAAGCATTACACTCTTTTGCAAAAAGGTCTATATTCAACCATTGAACCTTTTCAAATTTATATTTTGAAAATTCTACTCACAATTTATGCTTAGAAAAATAGAATATTATACGTTGCCTACAATATTAAAAAATTTATGGGTTCATCATTGGTCAGGGAGTTCCTTGGGATTTTTGTTTTCTTCTAGGATTTGCCTTTTGTTCGTCCTTAAGATGGAATCTTCGTCAATCAATTGTTCAGGCGCAGGGGTTTCATCCTTACTCGCTTCATCTGGCTTGCTCTTTTCATAGTCACTTTGTTCTTTAGGGGGTATTTCCTTCTTCTTCATTACCTCTAGTGGTGTTAACTTCTTTTTGATTTGTAGCTTTACTGCCTTACATGTTTAGCTCTGAAGTGCAGTTGAATGTAGTGCACAAAATTTTGTTACCTTTGCATCTAATTACCCAACCATCTTCTCGATCCTTCCAAGGTTCAATTTATGTTGTGTGACTACTTCATTCTGAATTTTGGCCACCGTTTCAAAGTTATCCCAGATGGTTTTTATCAGTTGAAGGAAAATGTTATGTAGAAAAGTCCTTCTTACTGGTGTTGGATAGTTTTCTTGATATGGGTAGTACGACCCATAATAGGTATTCATTGTGCCCCTGCAATAATATGAAACAACTACCCAAACAACATCGTTCAACTAAAATAATTATTAACTCTTTGTATTTTTGGATAAGATAAACATAAAATAAAATCAAACCTTGAGAATAGTAACAAACCCAATTCTATAAAATTTAAAACATAATTTAAAAAGATAAACCCTAACTAAAAAATAAATAAGCCTAAAAATACGTAAAGCAAGTTGTCTTGTTGAATACCAACAATCACCGACAACGACTGATGTTGTATCAAAACTAAGTATTTTTGTGTATCGTCTCCAAATGGAATGGTGCGATATTCAAGCCGTTCAACAATCGATATCGTTCTAAACTTATGGTTCAAATGTTTGATTGATTAAAAACTAATCTAAATTGGAATATAGCAATAAAATTGAGACGAGGTAGGGCTCAAATGTTTGATTGATTAAAAACTAATCTAAATTGGAATATAGCAATAAAATTGAGACGAGGTAGGGCAATTCACGCCTGGGGTTAGAGTCGTTGACCAAACATTAAATAATGCACTCTTATGATTACTTGAACGGATTCTAGCTTTACTCGATATTAATATATATCGTTCAACAACATCATTCGTGTCCAAATGATGTCGTGATTTCTATTGAATCGTTTAAATGTCGATTTCCCAAACTATTAAATGATCCAATAGTCGATTGCATCATTGTATTGTCGATTTCCCAAACGATAAAACAATACAAAAGCTTCGAGTTCCAATATTCAAAGTGATTTTCAAAACCTAAATTCCATCTCTAGAACTTTGATGTATTAATAGATGATTATTCTAGCCTTAGATTCAAAAGCACCTTTCAACATCATTTCAAATCATAAATATAACATTAAACACAAGAATAAAATCAACATCAAGTAAAATATTGCTAGAATCATATATTTAAGGATCCAGAAAGAGTACATATTAACTTGGATAAGTAACTCTAACCCCAAAGGATAGATTTAGCTACATACTTTCATATCAGCCTTGCAAAAATGGAAGAAAGGATGAAGATTCATGACAAGATTCTCTACAAATCTTGGGAAGAATCCACTTCTAACACTCTTGCTTCATGTTGCTCTCTCTAGAAATGCCCTCTCTCTCTGTAAAAAATCAGAAAATATCAAAAACAATGAATGAATCCCTAAAAAAATGAGAGAAAAGCTATTTATATGGCTGAATCTGTCAATCTCGCTTAAGCGAGATTGAATGTGTCCCATGCTGGCCACTGAATGACTGCCACGTAGCACCTTATCATGTTGAACTCGCTTAAGCGAGCTGGAAGCGAGATTGGCAGTGGCTCTCGGCAGTTTTCTCGCTTAAGCGAGATTGCCTTGCAACTTTGGTTGATTTCTTTGTCCTTGCTTGTATTTTCCTGCACAAAAAGGGTAGAGTAAGACACATAAAGCATAAATGGCATATTTGCATAAAATCGACGCTTTTCCATAGATAACTTGCAAGACAAGTCTAAAATGCCTAAACTAACACATGAAATGTATCACTTTGTAGTACTTATCAGCGACGCCAAAAACTTGACGACAAATTTGGCAACTGCACCAAATCGTAACAAGAAATAAAGTAGTAAGTTATCGTCTCTACAAAGACTGTCATCAACTAAGAAATTTGATGTATCTATTTAAACTAAGAAAGCAGTAAAAAGGGTTTAAGGGGTTTCACTTTTGAATTATGTGTTCAATGCGAGTGATAGTTTACATAAAAGTAAAGAGTTGATTCCGAGGTTAGACGATGATTAGGATTCTTGGAATCTCATTTGTCTTCTTTGTCGGATTAATATAATATTCAATACTAATCATGATTAAACCCTTGATAAACGATGTGTTGATTATGAAATCGTGATCAATCTATAGAATTATTTATGGTAACTATGTTGGACTAGAGCGGTGCAAAGTAAATTCTAAAATGATGGATTATAAATCTAGCATCATACTTATAAAACCCTGAATTGTCAAATTAAGATAAATAAGCAACTCTCAATTATAGTTCTTGTTCTGATTAAAGCAAGGCAAGCCATCTTGTTACTAAAACCTAAGATTATATGTGTTATCCTTGTGTGCTTATTTCTGTCTAAGTTCTGCAATAGATACAATAAGGGCTTATTTGTACCTATACGTCTAGAAGCATTACAACAATTGGAACAATTGAAAATTAATTAAGAACTTGAATTATAACTGAATAATGTAATTGCATTAATTAATTCTAAAAGATAAACATAGGTTCATCTTAGAACCCTAATCAGAGGGAGTTTAGTTTCTCATGGCAATATATATCATAAAGAAGAAAGAATTACAAAACATACTGGCAAGGGATAAAGTTGGGAAAAAAAACCTAGCTACTCCGCCTTGATTATTGTCTTGATCCTTGCATTATCTTGTTTATGAATGAATAAAATATTTGCAAGTGGTCTCTCTAAAAAAAACAAGTTTAAAACTAGGTTGTTGGGTTTTTTTCCACTGATTTTGGCTTGAAAAACAAGTTAGAAGGTTGTTTTCCCCTCAACCATGCATCTAGGGCACATGTTGAGGTACATAGGATAGAGAAAAAAAACTTCCTTTTGGGAAGTTCTATGCTCCCAGGGTCTCCTAGGGTGCATAAGGCACATCGTGGGGCTCATGGGGCCGAAACTTGGCCGAAAGATATCATTATTTAAGTGATCTTCTTCCATGCTTTCATCTTGGACATTATTTTTCCACGTTGTATTGCCTTCAAAAACTTTTTTGAACTCCTTAATTCTTCATTATTATTCCTCCATAACTCTTTGTGATGTGTTGGTTTTCTGATTACATGATTTCTCACTAAAATGACTCAAAACACCTATGGAATTTCTAGTTTTGGAAAGATATAGAACGACATAGACTTAAATGAAAATAATACAAAATGTCCCTTAAACCATAGGCAACACCTCTAAATTAACTCTAAAGTGATCTTAAACTACACTAAAATGACTCAAAAACATAGCTAAAATATCAACAAATATTTTGCCATCAAAGTGGCATACATTTGTGTATGTGTCACCGAATAAATTTTTCACTTGTTGACTCATATAATTCAGAGAAGGTGGGTTAATCTTGCTTGGATTTAGACACTGCGAATAAAAGCCTAATTATAGGTAAAATTTGAATTTAAATTGTTTGCACCCCCTTAATACAGGGTCTTGGATTCACCACTTATTTTAACAATTTCTTTTCAAGTGTATGTTTCTCATATTGTGCTTGCACCACTATTATCAACCAAAAAAACATGTTGCCCAACTCCATCACAATGAATGCTTTTGTACAAAAATCCAATACACTAGGATCGAATCATGCTTCCGCATCGACCATGAATGAGCTAGATGATGATATATAATAGAAAGATGACTCATATACTAAATGCTTAAGATTTTGAGTGGACATGGGGTGTCAAGGTCTCATAGAGGTCCTAATCACTCAACATGTTGTTGCTCCCAATGTTTCATCATACTTCCAACAAGTGATATCAAAGTAAAGCTTTTTAGGTTATTAACTTTGTAATATGTTTTGTCGTTGTAATATTGTTTTATCTTTCACATTAGAAAAAAGAGTGATGTTATGAAGGTATAGTTTTGGAAAAATCATGGCTAAGACAAAATTGATACTTAAGTGTGTCCATAGCAATATATCTCTCTTTTCTAGGAAACTACTAAGCATAAAGTTTACAATTTTGCTATACTTGCGGTATAAAATTCTTCAAGTGTTGTGTAGTTTGAAATGGAGAAATTTGATGGAAGAATTAATTTTGAATTATGCAAAGTTCAAGTGATTGATGTGTTGATACAATAGATATTACACTTGCTAGAAATGTCTATATCACGATTAAGGATGTGTAAAGCATAAAATGTTTTAGAAAGAGATTATGTTGAAAAAGAATTTTTTGTGAGCACTTAAAATATTTAAAGAAAAATTGTTCTTGATTTTTTTGAGAAAAATTGTATTTTACTCAATGTGGTTGAAAGTTTTATTTTGAGTTGTAAGCTAGAGAAGTTTAAATACCTTGAGGGACACTATTGAGTTTAACTTAATAATTAGATGGTCTAAAGTCGCTATTTAGGTGTAGCACCAAAGACGGTTGTTTTTTTGGTGTATGTCATACTCCATTTTTGGACCAGTTAAAAAGTTTTTATTCGTATTTTAAAAGCCGAGTGATTTCGTCGTCTCAGACGAAATTTCGGCAGAGGGGTATTTTGAAATACCTCATTTTGGTTACCGAAAGGAACAGTTTAAGTGTTTTATTATTTTATTTTATTTTCTTTATTATTTATTAATTTATTAATTGCTTAGTCATTTTTAGTTTATTATATTTTATTTTATGTCATTTTGTTATTTATTTCCTTATTTTTATTATTTATTTTCGTTTTTATTTATTAGTTAAATTTTAATTCTATTTTTTAAATGTCTAAAGAGTCTTTAAGTCCATTGTCCATGTGTCCTTTGTACATTGTTTCTTTTTTCAAAACGTTTTGACCAAGTCTCTAGTGCCTTGCTGTTCTTTGCAGTGGATCCCATTGAGGGGCAGTCTTGTCCATTCATGTATCGAGTAACTGATGAGAAAAACCGCAAGTGTACGGTTCTACCGAAGTAGTAAAAAGAGAGTATCGTTCCAACATGGAGTTGTTCAATTTAATTAACTTTTAGAAGATGATTAGAAGAAAGTTCAGTTGTAAAGATTGGGTTTTTAAAAGAATAATAAAAAGCGTCTTGGGATTATTGGTTCATCATAATAACAAACCCTAAACCTAAACTTTATATTTGATCTACTTTCTAAAGACAAGTTTCTCTTAAGCGTATCAAAGCTTCTTTCGAAGTCAGTGAGTGTGTTCCTCTAGCAACCACGCCTATTCTCATGGTTGATTGCTATTAGAATCCTTGAATAACGAAAATTTATATGTCTCAAGGTTTGCTAGACTATTCTCATGTTTTGGGGATGTCTAATTTCACTTGTTCCAATATCAAAGCTCTGCTATCGCATTATAAATTGATATTTGTGATGATGAATTAACAAACACTAACCCTCCAATATCGCATTATGAGTTTGGTATTTGTTAATTCATTATAAAAACGATGAAATAGATTAGAAAGTAGATTTATATAAAATTAGGGTTTATGGCTTGGTTTGATTAGCATTACGTCATTAGACTTATCCAACAATCGCAAGACAAGAAGAGTCTACTCACTCATGTTCATCGTAGACATAGAAGAGAAGAAGAAGAACATAAAGTAAATAACAAGAAAGTAAAAGAAGAACTTTTATTAAGAAAGACAATTGTCACTATTGAAATCCAA
>Ga0315914_1000069_pt1 | contig 81917 bp, 38 predicted proteins | sample MpolenodulesMG_FD_203920 | JGI IMG/M metagenome (GOLD analysis project Ga0315914, IMG submission 203920) | Medicago polymorpha root nodule microbial communities from Los Angeles, California, United States - elongated nodules | ecosystem: Host-associated > Plants > Roots > Nodule | place: USA...
TTTGCTTATTAAGATCATCCAATTTCTTTTGAACAATTTTTATCTAATTGGGAACATCACCAAAACGATCCTTACTCCAGTTAGAAAGATCATTCACACATCGATTAATTTTGTCAGACATAGAATCCCCTGCCACCTCCCAAGAACCTTTTACTGCTTCCAAAATTCCACTATCACGTAGCCAACATTCTTCAAAATGTTGTAATTTAAGAACATTTTGTTTTTTCTTTGGCTTCCTAGAAACAAGCCGCAACCACAAAGGTAGATGATCTGAAGCATATCTCATTAAATGCACCACTGAAGCCGATGGATAGAATGAGGACCAGGCTGGCGCCGCTACCATCCTATCAAGGCGTGCCTTGATATTAGACACACCATCTTGTCTATTATGCCAAGTAAATTCATCACCCTCAAAACCTAAATCAGAAAGATTGTAATTTTGAAGAATGTCCCGAAACATTGAAATCATATGAGAGTTGCCGAAATTCCCACCTTCCTTCTCATCCTGTGAGAGAATTAGATTGAAATCCCCCATGAGGAGCCACTTATCTGTACTTTCCACCAATGTTAACTGATCAATTAACTCGCAGGTTTTATGCTTCATTTGAGACTCCGGAAAACCATATACACCAGTAAGTCTCCATTTCTCATCTTCGTTCTCAATAGCAATTAAGACATCAATATGGTTAGAGGAAAGAGATAATACATCTACTTCAACTTCTTCCTTCCAAAACATTGCAAGACCGCCAGCACGTCTATTACCTTCTCCTGAACAACTAACAACAACAACACCAGATAAGCCTTGGACATTCCAAAACTTATTCTTCTTTGTTTCTGAGAGGAATACACATGTGGAATTTTTATCTCTTAAGAGTTTTTTGAATGCACTAATTGCCCATAGATTACCAAGGCCACGACAATTCCAAGCTATGAAACTCATTTTCTCCGATAAACACAAAAACTCCTTATTGAAAGGGAATTCAATAAAGGGAAAACCAACATACTCCTTATTAAAAGGGAAAACCAACAATCATTCTTCATAAGCAATTCATCAAACACTTTAGTTCGTATTCAGAACGGTAGAAGAGCGGCACCGTCTTATCATCACATCATAACTTTCTTTAGAGCCTAGTAAACATGATTGAAAAAACTACCTAACATATCATGGAGATGCAATTCAATGATCAAAGTGAATTAGACAGAGAGTGAAAAATTCAATAATGCATCCACCGATTGAAATTTGCCACCTAAAGGAAATAGAAAGCCACCAAAAAAAAAACCTTGTAGCTTAAAGGCTAATTGGTGTTGAAAGATTCAAATCTATCTGTGTAAATCGTAATCCTAATTCTCCAATATCGCTGATTTATAATCTTTCCTCGAGTTTTTGATTATAACACTATATATTTGATCTAAACCAATTAATCACCTCATCTTTGTACTTTTTAGTATAATAACCGGAAACTGTTCAATATATAAACACAAATGTAAATCTATTCTTGAATCCAATATTTCCGGTAGTTCAATTACTAAACACTATAAATTATAAATCATAATCAATATACATATTTTCGACTATCTCCTCCTAAATCAATCGCCTTTACCTAAACATTTGAGATTAGAAACCTTTAACCAAGCTTACACCATTTGACAAATATGTTGTTTGTGCTTGTTTTTCATAAGGGTTTATAATTTATTTATTTTTTGACCAAAAGGGTGATAGTTATAGCAATTTATTTATTTATTTCAAGTTTAAAAAGAGAGATGCCAAACAAAAAAAATGTTACCAAAAATTTAATAAGCCAATGAAAGCAGGGGTGACAAATTAGAGACGGTGAGCCAATAAAGTATTCATAAAGAAGTTTAGAGGGTAAATATGAATAATTATAATAGTTATTTTTAAATAATCCATAATTTGACAGCGAAAGTATTTAGTATGTCGAGTTTTTGAATCCTCCTCAGTTTATTTGTTTTGAGGCATGCTTCAGTGACCACACCGGATGAGAACATAGTAGCAGTTGAGTTGAAAATTTCAATTTCAACGCAAGGCAATGTTCTCCAACCTAAAATCCACCGAACAGGTTAGTTTGTTTATGTCTTTCATTCTATTCTTCAATAACAAACATGTTCCATATCCAAATGGGTATTATTATTAGCCTTTCCGCATAATCATAATTCAATTCAATTTCTTTTAATAAATAGTATTTGATTGGAGAATTGGCAGAAACAACAACAAAAGCAAAAGCAAAAGGGAGAATGGTTATCAGCAAGTTTCAAACCAGAGAATTTCATTCCAGGTCTTGTCATTGGTTTCATCTGTGGTTTGTTGATTGATTTAACTAAGCCAACTAGAAATCACTTATCCACCAAGCTTCAAAACCAACTCTCTGTCTCAACTAATGGTGCTGATCAAGAACTTAAAATGGTTTGTTCATTTCATCACTTTCCATACTATGGCCAGCTTTAATTAACTGCAAATATACTTGCTTATTCATTGCCTGTTATTCTGTTGTAAACTATGAAGCCAACACAACACCTACACTCGTAATAATTTTATAAAATTGAAGTAATTGAATGTGTAGCACTGTAGCTGTCGTATCAGAGTCCAATATCAACTTGCCACTGATACCGAGCAAGTCTTCAATCTCAACTTTTGATGCTTCATAGGTTATAAACAAGTTATTGAAGTTTCTGTCATTCTGTTTATTGCCTCATTTAGAAGGAAAATTGTATAATCGTCTAATTTCATGTATTGAATTCATATGGTTTAATTTTCAACAAATGGACCTTTGAATAAACATTTGTTGTTGATGCCTATTAGAGCTAAAACTACTAAACAAAGCACAAGAATAGTTTTACAAATCTTCTTTTGATGTTTTTTTTTAAAATAAGTTGAAAATAAAACTTTTTGCATCTGTGCATGTTGTTCAATAGCTAGTTTAATTGAACTACTGTTTTGTTTTACAAAGGGGGGGCTAAATATGTGTAACATGCATTCCCTACGAACTTCTTTTACTGGATGTTGAGAAATTTCTGATTTCAAATGTAAAATGTTTGTGTCAGGTTCTGGTTGTTAGGCAAGACCTAAGGATGAAATCTGGAAAGATTGCGTCTCAATGTGCTCGTAAGATATGAATGAAACTATTGTTCAGTTTCTAGATCTGTTCTTCTTTATCTCAATTGTCTATTACAAACTTTATTAGGACTTTCCATCTTTTTTACTATACTAGCCTGTGCCTTTACATGGATATATGTTTTTTTTATGGCAGATGCTGCCACCGGCATGTATGCTGAATTAACGCGAAGGTACTTACCAATCCACCTACCAACATCGGTTTCATGATAAAACAAGAACATATACTTTTAACCTAACCGTTAAAAGATTGTGTTATAGTGTGAGCTTTCAAAAAACATTTGCAAGCACTGTGTGATAATGGTTTTGCTTATGACTTATGACTATTCATATAATCCAACTGTCCCCTTTTTCTGTGAGTTGGGGGGAGGGGGTGATCCTTGCTAACACTGTATGATACAGAGTACAAAATTTGCTATCGTGAAGGAAAGTATTTCATTTACATCTAAAGCAAAGGCAAATGGGAAGATTGTATGTTTAGTTTTGAAGTTTTATATTGCACATGAAATGATGATGATGATTATTCAACACGATTCATTTTGCCATTCTTCATAGTCATGCTTATGTATCATTAAAAAATAATATTGAAATTCATTAAGGCAACATATTCTTTGGTTGTTATCCTTATTGGCTATAATAAGCCCATCTGCTGATTACTTTTGCAGTAATCGGTCTCTCTTAAGACAATGGGAACAGTGCGGCCAGCCCAAAATTGTTGTGACTTGCAAGAACCAACAAGAAATGTAAGCAGATGATTTTAGCTCAGCAGTATTGTAAATACACTTTTGGTTCAGAGACCTGAATCCTGACCTGGATTTTGACCAGGAATAAGCTAAAGGAAGCAGCTGAGAGTATTGGGCTCCCTACTTTTGTTGTCTCTGATGCAGGGCGAACACAGGTAATAATGCTTGATATATGGCTAGAAATATAGAACAGTACTTACTTAAAAACTCTATCGCATAGTTAGAATATAGTAATAAACTCTGTCTGAAACTGCTAATCTCAACTTCTTAGGAATGCATGTTGAAGGACCGAATTTCATCTCCTCACACTCTTTAGAGACTATTTTTGTCTTTTGTTAGGAACATGCCCTAATTAGGAAAGCTTACATCGAATAGGCCAAGCAATCAAGTGGGGTTAGCTAGCTGCTGTTATTTACGCACCGTGGGTTAATTTGCTGCAAATAGAGGGGCAGCAAAAGAAAGGGCAATTAGTTGGTCAGTTAGTTTTGGGTGGGCAAGACCAAGCTGTTGAACTCATGGGGGGAGACACCATTGTGCCATTGATCCAGATTTTTAACAGGATATTCAATAAAATCTACTTATTTTCTTTTTGATAATATAATATATCTATTCTCTGACCCAGTATCTGTCATCTTCAGGTTTCAGCAGGATCAAAGACTATTCTTGCTGTTGGACCTGGTTAGTTTGCTTCTTTCTTGACTTGCTTTATGTTGGTTTGTGTTGCTTTGTATAACCAATAGCATGTGTATGACAGCATTTGAATGTTACAGGACCAAAAGCAATTCTGGATTCGGTGACTGGAAGGTTGTCTCTGCTTTGAAAGCATTCAAGAAACAAGCCATAACGTGATAAATCAGCCAGGCTTTGTTAACCTATGGTCTGTGTTTGGGCACGCTATTCAGATTGTATTAATTTTAGTATCTGCTTAGTGCTTACTAGGGGTCAATAGAGCACTCTATTTTTGGATCTGTTGTGTGAAACATATTGTTACTTATACAAGGCAGCGATTAGTCAGTGCAAGTAAAGTATAAGGTCTTTGGAAAGTTTAAGTTTAGAGATAACTTGATAAAAGGATGAGACAATATTGCACAATTAAGCGTGAAAATCCTCTTGATGGAGACAACACAACAACTTTGAACAATAACTAATTTCATTGACATCATTATTACATTACAAAATTCTATATTTCTCCCTAATTAAGTTACAAGATATCTCATATTCTTGCAGTTGCGTGTTTGTCATGCCAGTTGTATCCTTGAATAGAATCTTCAAATCAAGCTCTTTCTCCTTTAACTTTAACTCTTCCTCCTTCAAGTTCTTCATCCTCAACTCAAACTTTTTCTTCATCTTCAACTGATTCTCTTTCAACTTGCTTAATTTCAACTTGAACTCAGTCTCCTTCATGATCAACTCTTTTGCCTTCGCTTTGGTTTGTTCATCAATTTCTTGCGTTGAAGTTACATCTTTAGAAGAAGATGCTTCATTTGCTTTTGATTTTCTTTTTCTTTTACTTCTATGCACAGTGGAATTGTTACCTTGTTGTTGCATCAACCACATGTGCAGTAGTTCTTCTTCGCAGTCATCATTTATGATGTCTGCAATGATTTCCCAATCGAGGTTTGAATCGCTGAACCACTGGAATCCATTTGAAGAATCTTTGGAGTGTTAAAGTTCAGAGAGAATTTGATGAGAAAATGAGACAATATTGCACAATGGATGGGTATGGAAAGCTTCTTATATATCAAGATCATATATAGAGTCAAAATAACTGCTAGTTTGACCTGTAACTAGTTTGAATAACTGCTAGTTTGACCAACAATCAGTTTGAATTACATCATATACGTGATTAAATTGTTTTCTCTAATTACGCTAATTTACATAAACGATAGTTATAAAATTTAATATTAGAAAATCAGATAAATACGAAGATTTTTTAGAACAAAATACAAAAAATGTATATGAAAAATGTCCTACCATACCAATATAGGTTGGTATTGAGTTCATCACTAGTGTTTATGAGGAATCGTTTGACGAGATCTTATTTATACTCTCTCCGTTTTTAAATATAAGCAAAATTGACTTTTTAGATTCATTCATTTAATGATGTATGTGGTTCATATAACCACATACATCATTAAATGATTGAACCTAAAAAGTCAATTTTATTTATATTTAGAAAGGGATAAAGTATTTTGAAAGACTCTAAAGATTAAGATAACAAAGAAAAATAAGAGAATGAATTTAATTTATATGCACAGTCGTAAAAAAAACTTTACGATCACAATTGAGGACCAATCTATTCCAAAGAAATGTGATTAACTTGGTGTAAAATTTTACAACGTCAATGTAAGTGTATATGAAATTATGAATTAAACCCTCTGACGAAAAGGACAAAAAATAAAAATAAAAATAAAAGCCTCGGGAAAACCCTTTCCTTTGTATTGTGTAGTATAAACCCTAGGTGTGCGAAAATTTGGGGGGTGGCGCTGATTTGTTCTTCAATGGCTTCTCGTTACAGATCATTTTCGCAACCAGCATTCTCTCTAATCAAATCCACCATCACCAAACCCAAATCCTCCTTCTCACCCTTTCTCCTCAAAACTCGCACTTCCGTCACCGTCAGGTATCTCCTCTTCCACCCTTTTCTTCTATTTTAACGTAACGTTAATTCTCACTTTTCTCTTCTCCGCCGTTCAGGTCCGTCGCGGAGCTAGGTTGCGTGCAGTCACTCCTTCCCCTGCACTCGGCGGTTTCATCCGCTCGTCTCACTTCTTGCCTCGGAATCGATTCAACAAGTTCGAGATCTTTGTCTCAGGGTATGCTTTGCAGTGCCAACCCTGGTGTTTGATTCATTTCTGCAGATACTACTTTTTATCTCCTTTTCTATCCGTAAGCATATTGCAACTTTCCACTCATTCATAGCCATGTTTTTCAGCATTTTAGTTTATTTTGTTAGTCTTGGCTGTATTTGTGTGATTAGTTGATCAAATCTACATTAAATTAATTATGTTTCTGTACTCATGGAGCTGAGTGTGTGTAAGGGATGACATCCATTGCTTATTGGTGATTAATAGGGTAATTAAAAATGCTGTTAATTTTCATACACCGTCTGTGTAACTTGACAAATCATAACTACCCATATGTGTGACTTTAGAGATTGTTAGGGTTATAGTTAAACATTTTCAATGATCTGTGATTGATTGTCGGCAGCCTGATCTGATGGCCAACACGACTCCATACACATATATGGCGGGCCAATATGTCCGCTGGTATGCCAGACTTTTGGCTCTCCACCATCGACAACACTGATTGCCAGTGTAAAAATCACTTTCCCTGAAAGTGTATTAAATCCTAACAAAAAGACACTTTGAGCTCACTGTCATCTTGTGCAGTTAAATTTATTACCCCCTCCGTCTCGCAATATTAGTCGTTTAAGGTTTGTACGCGATTATTAAGGAAATGATTAATTGTGTTGATTTCAATAGTAAAATTAGTTGCATTTACTAAAACACTCTTATTAATTGTAGTTAGTGGAGTAGTTAGTTGGATGAAATTCAATAAATAAGGGTATAATAGTGGGAAAAAATAATAAATGCTGCATTGGTATTGTAAAGTGACAATTATTTTGAGAAAAAGAAAAAATGCTAAAGAGACAATAATTGTGAGACATCTACAAATATCATTGCATTACATTTTTGTAAGGTTACAGTTTAGGTCAGGGGTGGGTGGTCTGTGAGCTGTTGTAATCCATGATTTAGTCTGTTAATCAAAAGAGAGTAAAGATGGAATTCTCTTGTGTGAATTACTGGCATCAATGAAATTTGTGTTGAGAAGACAATTTTTTAGCCTTAAAATTGATAGGACCCAAATGAGAAGGTGAGTTCAAAGGGCAGTAAATACATCAGTTGCCCGAACCCATAGTGTGGAGAGTTTATGTTATTAGAAATAGAGTTCATAATGGCAATAGCCACATGGCTGAGAGTGAGAGGATAGAAACGAGATAGGCATTGTGTAAGGGAAATTCTGTTATAAATATGCTGGTGGAGAGAGGAAAGCTTCAAGGAGAATCACACAGTTCGTCAGGTGGAGTGAGCTGTGGTCAATAGGATCTTCATCCTATTGCAGAAATAATACACTCTTTAATCTCTATTATTGCTCTGTTTTCTTCTATTTTTGGTTTCTGTAACTTGGGTTTGCATAAGAAATTGTAATGGTTTCTTCTCTGTGTCGTATAGGTCCTTCTAATTCTGTAATTTTTGGCGTAAGAAGTTCTGACAATATGATTGAAGAATAATCCTAAATCCTAATGAATTAGTGTTGCGTGTTTATTATGTTGAATGTCTGTCATTTTGTAAGGTCTTGCATAGGTATAGGGAAGACTTGATTTCACAAAGAATTATATCAATTTTTTTCCGAACTACATGAACTCTATTATAAAACTTCAAAGCTATAAAAACGTAATTTGAAGTTCAATAAATCTAGAAGTTAAATATTACATTTAACCTATCTTGATTAAATGTGATCTTCATAACAACGACAAAAAGATCTAATTGAGAGTATGTTTTTAGATAAGTATTACTAGACCTTTAAGTAGATAAAGGTTATGTTTTGTTATATTTTATATTTATATTTTTACCTAAATATTGAGAATTTAGAATACAAATGTCAAGCAAGGATTTGGTGAAGCTTCGAAAGAATTGAAATAGATTGAGAAATGTAGAGTGGAAAAGTAGAGCAATGTTAAGGGTTTTTCTGAAAGTGTTTTTAAGGAAAGGAAACATACATATTTTCTCCTATTTCTTATTTTTAGTGAAAATCAAAATAGTAGATAGCCTTAGTAGACAATCCCTAAAGTTTTGAATAATTTGATTAGATGTTACAAAATTTGAATTATGCTAATTTGATGAGGTTAGTTTAACCAACAATTACTTTTACCAACGACTAATTTCACAAACATCATTACATTACATAATTTCATACTTTAATTAATTAAGTTACATTACGTAAGAAATATTTATTTTTTTATACGGAAGTCTTTTATATTTTTCTGATGAAAAAAAATACTGAAATGGTCTATGGCTTGTTCTGATTGGTCCACACATGCAGATGTGCTTTCCTGCTCATCCTTTGAGCTTAACCAAAAACCAATAACCGAGGTTTTATATGAACATGATATGCACCTAAATTGTACTATTAAATTTGAAAATAGATGCAATAGACCGCGTGTGGAGTGTACTAAACTACTGTTATTTAGACATCTACAAATATCATTGCGTTTAAAGTTTCCTATATATATAAGAGTTGTAAATCGTTATATGTATGAGTCATCTGTATTCTAGGATAAGGATTTGTAAAAGTTGTATAAATTTTGATCAATGTTTGTATTTATTATGGGCTTATTTAGACTTGTTATACACGAGATTTGATGCAGAAAGGAATTGATTCAATAACTTTTTGTTTTTTCAATCTTTATGGATAGGGGAAGTAGTGATCTACTTTTCATATTTTTGCTTCACTATATAGTGCACACATTACCTTTTCATTCTTCGCATGTTCTTCTAGATGATGATTTCTATGTTTTGCTTGTAATTCATTTGTTTCATCTAAGGGGTTAAGCAAATGATATGTGGTTCTTTTCAATTTCCTACTAAAAACCAAAGACAGAACACTGCATTTTATATATTCCAGCTCAATTCACTGCGACTTCATGCTTGGTGATAAATGTTTTTGCTTTCAATACATGTTGACAAATGACAGAACACTGCATTTTATATATTCCAGCTCAATTCACTATGACTTCATGTATCTGATAAAAAAAAATTCATGTTCATTTGAAATACCATGTTGTGACTATATAGAATCGTTGTCACGATTTCACTTTGTAGTCTTGTTGTGCCATGTCATGTGCTTTCACACCTTGATATCTATGTTAACCATGTCATGTGCTTTGCTTAATGTTTCTCTTTTTCAAATTTCCTCAGAAATGGGTCTTGGCACACCGCGATAACAGATTTGGAAGGCTGGTGATTGATGGACTAGAGTTATTGCTTTGCCAGGATACCCTTTTGTTAATTATTTCAAATTTTCTTTAACAGACCATCGTAACGGGTATATAATTGGAAGAATATTTCCATCTTCTAGTTACAGTGTAATGATTTCTTTATAATGGCCGATCATTTCATTGTTTATTGTTTCAAAATTCAAACATCGTCAGCATGAGTTGATGAATAAAATCAATTCTCACTAATTCGAGTTTCTGAAAAGCAGATTGGAAATTTCACAACCTCACTGCGATTTTTCCCAGAATACAGTCTCTAATACATGATTTGAGCGTGTGGTGGAATAATCGTAGATATCAGATTGTGAAAGAAACAAACATCTCTAAAAGAAAAGAGGGAAAAAATACAGTGAAAAAATGTCATGAGAATGTGACCACACAGTTTTCGGTTGATTTAAAGCTACGTAATGTAAATTTTCGGTTGTTCTCCATTTATTTTAAATCTCTCTCACTAGCTTTTTGGTATGTTTGCCTTTTTTTTCCTTTCTGAATGAAGTTAAAATTGATTAAATATTACTTCTCTTTTTTTAACCATTGGTTTGGAATGGTAAGGCTATGTTTGGTAAAAATAAGTTATAAGGTAACTGATTGCTGATAAGATTACGTATGAACATGGGTAGTTTTTTTATTAAAAAATAATAAAATTAAACTAATAAGGTTAAAATTGAAAGAGAATAAAAAAAGCTATAAGTTCAAACGCTACTTGAAATAACATCTCAAAAAAAAGCTATAAGCTCGTGCAAAAAATTTGTTACCAAACACGTCATGTTTTGATCCAACAAACTTATAAGCTAATTCAATAAGTTATAAGTTAGCTTCTCATTGTTACCAAACACAACCTAAAATGAAATTGAAGAAGTGGAATTTTGGAATCTTCTTTCTATTATACCCTCTTTTTTACTTTTTTGAAACACAATCTCCTTTAGCAACCAAAAAAAAACACAATCTCCTTTTCCAATAAGTTTTGAAACACAATTTCTTTTTTTGATTAAATTTGATTATGCAGCACAAAAAAAAATAAAAAATTCCATGTCTATTTTTCATAACATATTGATATACTCCCTTTCCAACACTCATTTTTTTCACACTCTATTCCTCTCATAACAAATACTTCATCCGTTCCTTTTTAAGTGTCTTTTTAGGGTGAATTTTTCGTTCTTATTTAACTGTCTTTTTGGTATTTTAAGAGTACGATTTGTCAATTATACCCTTTGTCAATTACTTTTATCTTTTTCAATAAAACTAATTAATGATATCTATTTGCTAAAGTTGTTTTTAAACAAAGTTTTTTTTCTTTCTTTCTAAACAAAGTTTGTTTCTTGTTATCTTCAAATTTAAACAAAATTTTGTTCCAAACATTGGTTCCAAGAAGAGTTAAAATTCTATATATAAGATGAGTAGCAATTGTTAAAAATTTCAAGTGTGACTATAGCATTGATTGAAGCCATAGTTGAAGTCTTAACTTTAATTAAAGGAGTTGGAAGAAAGTTAAGAGATTGTGTAATTGACAAATTATACGGTAAAAGATTAAAACGAAATTTAAATAGAAATATAAAATTGAGGATCAAACCACAATTAAATAAAAATGGAGGAAATATATTTTATTTATTTATTATTGTTTTGTCAGACTAAAATCAGCCGGTAATCAAGCTAAACAGTTTGATAACCGAAACTCTATTTGTGTTTGTTTTTATATTGAAATCGATTCAATTTTATTACGTTTTTGATTGATTTGTGCGTTTTACACATATCTTTTCATCTCCTTCTTGATGTTAATCATTTATAGATCTACACATCTCCTTCTTGATGTTAATCATTTATAGATCTACAATTTTTGACTTATTGCTTGATAACTGAATTTCAATTTGAGTTGGTATTTATTATATTCTAGGTTTAGTATGACATACCTGTTTTGGTATGTTTTGGTAGTAACCAATATTCAATCAATCAGAAAGGACTTCTAGTTTTAGATAAGTGTAGGCATTTATGATTCAAAAGAAATGATAAATGAACACACAAATACAGACACAAATACGACATCAATGACATTTTTGTAATTCCCATTAAAACCCAAGGGCAAAATAGGTTTTTCAACTGAATAGTTCCCTCTCTCCAGTCCACTTTCCAGATCTCTGTTGTCCGTCCATGTCTCCCCTCCGTCGCATCATCACCAATATCGTCCTTCCCTCCGCGAACCTCAAATAATCTCGCAACCCCATCTTCTCCCTCAGCCGGCCGCACACCGACAACTATCCAATTTAAGTGTGTTGTAATGACATTGATGCTTGTTTTTCACTTCAGTAAAGACATGGTATCTGACTTGAAACCTTTGAGATTTAATCCAACTTTGGCTTAGCAATCAATTGCCTGTAAGTCACCAAGCCATTTGTCTCTAATTATCTCTGGTATATCTTCAATGAATCACGATTGCTACATGTAATTTTGTTGCTTTGACATGCAAAAAAAGGATAATTCTCAGTTTTATTTTTTATGGTACATCTAGCATCGGTGGGTACTCTATAGTTTCCAATCACTTTATAGCCCTTCAATTAGCCCTCGTTATGACAACAATCACATATCATTGCAAACAAACATCGAGAGACTTCTCAATGGCATCTCTCAATCACTATAACACCCTTTCTCATGAATCGGTAACGTGCATATTAGTGCTTGCTTGAATGCTAGTAGTATATAAAGAAGGACTTGTAGACGTATTCACCCTTTATTTAAATGATTTATTTTACTACTTTATTCTTTTTTATAATATTATTTAAATCAATTAAAAAATAGTTAAATCTCAAATAGGAAAAACTCCTGTACAATAGAAACAATATTAAACTTTGCAAAAAGAGCTTATTTTAATTTATTTGTAAAAAATATTTGCTTGCTGAAATTGCCAATTCTGATATCTTTCTAGACGCAACCAATGTTTCCTTTAATAGTAGTAGTAGTAATGCCCCAAATGTACAAAATGAAGGCTATAGTAAAGACCAATAGTGAATATGGGATAAAAACTAAGATACGACCACAAAAAAGAAATTGATTCCATTTTATACAAGAAGTAAAGCATGAGATGAATTCCAAGAGATGTGTCCTCTTGCCAATAAGATAAGTATAAGTAGACAACACAACCTCTACAAATCTTTCTCGTATTCGATATTAAATTCAATGATTTGTTTTTCTATCTTTTTATTTAAAAGCATTTCAAATATTTTTTTTTTTATAAAAAAAAGAAGCATTATTCTTCTATAAAACTAGTGCTAAATAATCAATTTGATGTTATTAATGTGTTAGTACTAGTCTCCAAAGAAAGTAAATAAAATATTATTTTCTTGCAAACAAAGACACTAGGGCATTTTTCTATATAAAAAATTAATATTTTTTCAAATTGAAATAGATTTTGATTTACTTTAATTTCAATGGTAGAACAATAATATTTTTTTACAAAGTGTAGAAAATTAATATTAGTTATGTGTGCTATAGAAATTTAATTTTGTAGACTAGAGACATGTCTTATGGTCTTGGTACCCCTTAACTCAAAAATATGGCTCCCCTACTCCCATTAAAACTTATAAGAACACTTCTCATTCATTTTACTATCCCACTAATGTTTACAATTGGACCTAATAGACATGTCAATACTCATGCTAAAAAATCAATTACATATATCATATCGCAACACATACCGCAACATATTCATAGTAATTTATGTATTCTCAATCTCAAACAATTATTACAAATATTTTGTAATTAACGTCTTAAATATCAATGGTTAACATTAAGTAGGGTGTTATTACTAGTTATGGGACAAACAACATATATAATAAACAAGCTTATTTTAGCAATGTTTTGGCTTCATTTTAAAGGCCAAGGCTTACATTCGATATTAAAATCACAATAGAAATGGCATTGTTGTGAACTTGAAATGCTAGTTCTACTGCATTTTCGCCAACTGCCTAAAACTACTATCAAATGCATTATTCATCTAATATTGCATTGTCTAGAACTATCATCAAATGCATTTTTCTTGTCAGCAGAACCTTGATGCAGTTGGAGTGCTTAGTTAACATGAAAGTTGGATTTGCTGTGGGCCTAAATTAAGGTACCTACCTGCATGCCCTACCCACTTGCATTTGCATAGCATTTTTCAGTCCCGTAAAGAGGAGCACTTAAACTTTTCATGAACATGGAAAACACTTGAATGCCATATGGACATTAGTTCGTTCAATTGCCATGCCATATTATAAGGCAATGGAAAATGATATATGAATACCAAACAAGACAACTTACACTGCATTTGTATATACGGTAGGTCCTTCATTTTGGCTTTTTTAATTTTTTACTTGCTTTAGTTCCCTACCAACATCCACATTGTGGCGTATATCTTGGTTGTAGAATATTCTTGTCGTAAAATAGTTGTTCAAATATATAGCACACTATTAACATAATATCAGTTTTTTTTTGGACTAACAACATAATATTGGTTAGTGCTTGGTATATCCTAGAGTTGTAACCAAGTTAAATTCTTATTCATAAAAAAAAATAAAAAATAATCATTTGTCATAGACGTGGAGTATTATAATCTATGTAGACAGTGCTGTTTACTTATATCAAAATTAGCTGATTTTTTTAGTTAATTTTTCACAGAAATGCGTTGTAAAGAATCTTTATCTGAGTAAGCTATTATCTTATTATACTTGGTAATCCCAATTCTCATATGTACTCTACTCTCTCTCATCCCAATGGCAAGTTGCATTTCGTCTCTGTTTAATTTGAAAATGGTTCACGATCCAAGAGAAATCATGTGAATGTTGGAAAAAATTCTATGGTGAAATCGTGAAAAGGATTTTTCTAATGAAGTTAACACTATAATATCAAAAGTGTAGTGAGTAACACCCCACTGTTTGTACAGTGACATCAAAAGTCCAGTCTTCATTGTATCATCAATTCATCAGATTAACAAGACTACACTTAATCTAATTTTATCCTACCTTGTTTTAAGTGTAACACCCCACAAAGTGTAACACTTAAGACTATCATATAATATCATCAAATTTGTTTGCATGTTAAAGATGCCAACGATAAAATAGTACCAGTAAATCCAAGATGTTGCAAGCATTACTAGATGAATTACTATTGATCATTAATCAGTAAACAACAATTTAAAAATGAATCAAACATTAAAATCAAAATTAACTTTTTCAAAAAGTCAGTTTCCTGCACCGTAGAAGCTCCCGTGAATATTTCACAAGGGAAAAAGACAAAAGATAAGGACCCTCAATTTCAAGCCCGGGAGTGATGGAATACAAAAGAATTTTGGTGATTGCCCTTAAAACAAATAACTATAAGGCGGTGGTAATAACATATGTAGCATTTATTAATTCATAAAAATAAAAATAAAAAATCAAAGTCCAGTAATAATACCCACTACACTGTCCAGTGACTAGTGACTACTGCACGAGGTCATGGAAGAGTGTCATGTGACCACCGCAATACTAGCCTCCTCTCACTCTAATAATGTATCATATACATCCATTTAATGTTTAATAATATACTTCTGCATTTTTTTTATTTTTTACACTATTAAATAACTCACTTACCTTTTCTTTTTCCTTTATTCTCTGTATGTCCTTTTGTGTCTTTTTATAATGTATAGACTGAGTGAGTAAGACACACTATAATATATAATTTCCAGCTAAAGAAAAAGGAAAAAGACGGAAGATTCATATTTGGATGCTTATATTAAAATGATTAATTTCACAATGATGATAAAATTAACTTGGTATAACGTTAATATTCGTTAAATAGTGATATATTAATCCTCTGGATTTGTGTTAGCCTGACATCGTACACACACAAAATATAATAAAATGTATGAATGAAATCAAATTGAAATCCCCTATTTCTCCCTTTGCGGGATAGTCACTCAATTCAATCACCTAATTAGTTAGAAATACTACAATCACGTGGGGGGTTGAGAAATGGTTTGTTTGTGATCAAGTTTCCTTTTTATATCACTTGTCACATGCATTCTTAGCTTGATCGGGGAAAAGCAATAACAAATTCTTTCGAATGCATAAAAAAGTAGGATATTTAGGTGCTATCACTAAGTCATTTTTTGGTACAAACTCTTTTTCTAGAGCTATCACTAATACTAGTAAGTCTTATATATTGTGTAAAAAAAACCATTTCTTATTTTTTTAAAGACCAAAGAACTATGTCTTTCAGTTCGGTATGGTCATTTTCTCTTAATATTTTTAAACTAATGACCTTTTGAAACTAGTACTAAATTATCCAAAATATTCAATATTTATTGTTCTTTACATTTATTATGCATTGGTTTCATAATAAATATTCAAAAAATTGTGAAATATAGTACTCACGAAAATAATTCCTAACAGTTGCAACTTGATGCATGTGTCTTTTAAAGAATACAGATAAGATGAGAAAGGAACATATACCTATAAAACTTAAAAATATATGCTGACTACTCAGGAACATAACTATATATATGTAGATTTGGTACCAATTCTCCAGCAGACAACATGAATTGATGCATGAATCCCATTGCATCATGCTTATGCTTGTATGTGATTTTTATCGGTTTTAAGTTTTATGATATGTTCTATCTCATCTCATTCCAATACATATCCACTTCTCTGCAGCAATATATTGAAAATTAGAGTATATTATTCCGAAAAATTAATTTTCATTTTCAATCAATAAATATATTTCATTAATAAGATTAGGAAAAAAAATGTCATGTTTTTTTGGTGACTTTCTTTAATACTACGACAGTCAATTCTTTACGCAACATATGCAATTTTATTCGCTAGTGAGCTCGTAAGAAAAATAAAAGTATTCTTACAAAATTGAAAAAACATTATTAATTAACCTGTCATAAACTAAAAATGGTAGGAAAGAAATAAGTAAAATTAATTGTAGCTACAAAATTAATATTCAAAGCTGCGTTGGAGGTTTAATTCTCTACCAAAGCACCGTACTACATGAGGTGCGTGAAATCGGGTCCCACGTGTTGATGAATCAAGTAATCATCACCGTTGGATGGTCCTTCAAACATAATGCTGTGATGATGTTGTAGTTGCAACAATTGGTGCTGTTGGGCCCTCATCATCTCCTTCTGGCGTCGGAGCTCTTGCACCTTTCGATGTGAGTTGGAGTGCTTGGTCAACACAAATGTTGGGCTTGCTGCAGGCCTATACTCAGGTACGAGTCGACCTGACTTGTACCTAACTCCACACGCATTGCATAGTGTCTTTGGGCCTAATGGCCCAGTGCGCCACTGTGGAGTCTTATCAGTAGCGCAATGAAGACACTTGCGACCCTCCCCTCCATCACTGAGGTCTCTCTTTCTCGGAGAGGTTTTTTTTGGTGGAGCCATGGTGTCAGAGTGAGAAGATGTGGTGGTGGTCGTGGTTGGAGAGAGAACTAGAAGGCGCGAAGTCCAGTTGCATGGAGGTACACGTGACCGCTTACTACGGGCTTTCGCCGGGACAGGCACTTGAGGGTGTATTGTTGGGTTGGGTTTTTCATGGGGTTTTGATGCAACGTTATTTGGTGCCTTCAATCCAGATATCAATTGTAGCTTATGTAGGTCCTCGCTTGAAAATGATTCCTCCGCAAATTTGGACACCCATTCTAGCTCCGCAAGATCATCATACTGTTTCACAAATAAAAAATTTAAAATGTGTCGATTAACCTTTATAATTGTTGTTTTAAGATATTTTTTTACGAGAATTGTAATTTAAAGATTAATTACACATTGAAAGAAAAATATACTTTATTACTTTTGATGGAATTTTTTTTTTGTCTAGGGTATTTTCTTAACTATAATTGTTATCTTATTGCACTTATTATTATTTTTTTGTTAGAGAAGGAAATATTGCACTTGTTTATATTTGCAATAATAACTAAGGGTTTCTTAATTAAAATAGATTTGACTAGAGTTCAAAAAATTATTTCCTAAAAAAAAAAATTATAGAGGGAGTGCCATTTTAAAAAATAAATAAATGTGACATTTACGGACAACACCATTTTAAAAGAATAAAATAAAATGATAATTCAAAAAAATGTACAATTATTTTTGTATAATAAATAAATAATCAAAATTTTAATTTCGTGTGCATTTAATCATTGTAATATATTTTCTAACTAATTAATTAGTTTAAAATTAAAATATTGAGAAGTTCATTGACTTTACATTCAACCCTTGAAATTCAAAATTCACTCCCTCTATCCCATACCTCGCATTCTCTTATTTCCAACGACTAAAGAAAAAACTATTACTCCTCTGTTTCAAAATATATATCCAAGTCAACTATTTCACATATGTCAATGCACAATTTTGACCGTTAATATCTTTAATGATCTAAAATAAAAAATTATAAAAATTTAATATTTTGAAAATATTTGTCGACACAAATCAAACAACATCTTACATGTTAATATTTGTATTTATACATTAGTTAAAAAGTATGGTCAAAGTAAGTCAAGTGAATAGTGCACATTGCATAAATTTGACATGTATTTTGAAACGGATTGAGTAACATGTGATAAAATTAAAAGTAATATTAATTTTAGACAATTATTGCGAGGATGAGAGAGTAATAATATCACTCAATTTCAAAAAAACTATCACGTTTTTTAGTTTCACACATACTGTATTAAAGAAAAACATGCATCGATTTTAGTAAATTAACTTTATTAACTGTTTGATATACTCTTATCAATTTTTGTGAACAATTGTTTTTACAAATGTGACAGATATTGTGAAATAGAGAGTATTATTTAGGTTTCCCTCAAATTCAATGGAACAGATAAAATTGTACACACGTTGATTCAAATAAGAAAACTAACTACGTACGTATATAATAATTACTAGAGACACCTATGTATATAAGATGGACGTACCGGAACGGAGAGTTCGCCGGAGAAAGGGCCGTCGGCAGAATTCTGGCAGGAATTGTCGGTGAAAAAATTGGAAGTGGGGTTGGTTTCAAGAAGAGGAGAATCATTAGAGTTGGTAGGAGGAGATTCTTCGAAAGTGGGGTCCTCAATGGCAACATCCTTATTAGAGAAATCAAAGAGATCTTCAACGATGAAGTGGTCGGAAACAGCAGTGTTTACATTGTTTGTGGTTTGGAAAAACTCTTGAGCTTCCATGGGTTAGGAGGTGTTGTTGTTGTTAGGTTTGGAAGTTGAAGCAAAAATAATAATGAAGTGAGAAAGTATAGGAAGAAGTTGTAGAAACAAAGTGTGACAAAGTTTGTGGTTTGGAGTTGTGAGAGAGAAAAGCATAAGAGGTTTTGTTTGCGTTTAAAAGGGACAATCAGACACATCTATATTGGACTTCTTTTTCTCTCTCTTTTTTTTGGCTAAGGTGAAAGGAAAAAAAAAAGTCTCTTTATTCCTATTTCCACCAAAATACTAAATATTAAAATATAGTATTGATTTTATGTTTTTGAGTAAAAGTGTAAAATATTGATAGTGACGCTTTAATTGAGTTAAAAGAAACAAAAAGAGTTTTTGTGATTCAAGTTTTACGTTGGTGCCCTTTTTCTTTTTTCTTCTATACTTGAATTGTACTTGGTCAAATCTTCTCTTCGCTTTCGTAATGTACGGTTCCATTTTGAAGCTACTTTTTTTTTTTTTTTTTTTACAATTTTGAAGCTACTTTAATGGGGATTATAAGTAAATTGTTATTGACGCATATGCAAAGGTTGAGAAACACATGTAAAAGACGAAAAATACTCATCAGCAGTTAACTACCGAAGAAAATTAAAACCGGCCGTAGTTAACTACCGAGAAAAACAATTTTGCATATGAAGGAATAAGGCAAACAAAGCCATCGTGAATTTGCTTTTTTTTCAATCACTATTGTCCTTATCTCAATCCTTCTTCCATTTCGTTTTGGGGTTTTGCTTCAAATTCACATCAGAGACATCCACACCTTCTTCCTAAGATCCATGACACCCAATTGATAACTCCATGAATAGGTGTCCTTTTCACTTCAATTGCAGTATAAAAGAAATTAAACAAAAGTAAGAAAGAAGATGAAGAAATTGGGAATTTTGATGGGTTTGAATTGCAATATAAAAGAGATTAAACAAAAGTAAGAAAGAAGATGAAGAAATTGGGAATTTTTATGGGTTTGAACAAATCAAGAACAAGGGTTTCAAAAACATGGGCTTCACGGTGGCTTTGTTTGCCTTGTTCCTTCATATGCAAAATTGTTTTCTTCGGTAGTTAACTGCCGAGGTTTTCCTTGGTAGTTAACTGCAGCTGGTTTTAGTTTTCCTCGATAGTTAACTGTCGAGGGGTATTTTCGTATTTTACATGTGTTTTTCAGCCTTTGTATATGTGTCAACAGCAATTTTCAGATGATAATACTAGTATGTATAGTGACTTACTGTAGATCTAACATAAAACATTTTTTTACTGGAGCTAATATAAAAAAAAAATGATATCCCAAGATTATCTTTAAAGAATTATGGGAAATCAACAACCAATGAAAATTATTCATATAAATAAATTTATAAGTGGTATTTACAAACTAATTTTTATTCCAGTTATAATTTTATTTCAACAATTAGAATTTTATCAATAACTTCCAAACCCATCATCGTTGTGAGAAGACCGTACTAATCTTCAATGGAGCTACACCCATCCATCCAAGTGCACCAATCACAAAATCAACACTCACAATGTTCATGACACACCCTTGGCATAATACAACTCAAGAGTGGAGGATAAGCTGTTTTGGCACCTACAACTAGCAGTGATGCAACAAAAAATAGCATGCCAAAACTGAACAATTTTCGCTTCCATAAACCCTAAACATCACTTTTTATTTAGCCTTTCTCTTGCAAATTTATTCATGTAATTAATTTTTTTTAACAATCATGTAATTAATTTTTATTGATTGTTTGGTAAATTACTCACAGTTTTTCAAGAATAACCTAAAAAGAACCATAATTTTTATATACCTATTGTGTAAAATAGTTTTTTTATACAAAAAGCTCAATCATTTGTTTATTTACATATGTTATTCTTTTCTAATATATAAAGTATAAATTGTAGTATATTGTACTTTCTTTTATACTAGGGTAAATTTTTAAAGTCTTATGTTAACGAGCTTGTAATTTTGTTAAACACATGACATAATCCAAAAAATATAGAGTAAATTACACTCTCATTCTCTTAGAGTGTGTTTGGATGAGAGAATGTTTTGAGGGAATTTAAATACTTTGATGTGAATTCCATTGTTTGGATAATAATTTGAAGAATTTTCAAAATGATGGAAATTTATGAAGTATTTTGTTCAAGTTAAATTTAAAGAATTTCAAATGACACCTAAAAGTTAAGAATTTCAAAATTCTTCGTTGTTATAATTTTTCAAATTTTGCATTTTGGTCCTCAAATTTTCCAAAATTTTCAATTTGACCCCAATAAATTTATAAAAATTGCAAATTGACCCCTCAAATTTTTCAAAAATTATAATTTGACCCCTCAAAATTTTTGAAATTTGCAAATTGACCCCTAATTTCATTTTTCAAATTTGGCCCAAAAAAATTAAAATTTATAAAAGTTGCCCAAAAATCATGACAATTTTTTTTATTTCTCCATCCAAACAATAATATTTATGATGAAAGCAATTTAATTGAATCATTTGAATTACCTAAAATTCCAAATTCTTCAAAATTTCTCAGTTACGGCATCCAAACACACTCTTAGAGAAGTTTAAATCACATTATTTTCTCTTATGTTAAAACACACATACACATTCCTCCCTTAAGAGGTAAAAATCTAGAATAAATTATATTAAAATGGGCCTCCAATTCCACTTTTACGCACAATGTGTGTTAGACTTTTGTTGCGAGCTAGAATATTAAAAATAGGAAAAAAATATTAAGAGAAGGAAATGTAGATTATAAAATAGAATGAGAGGATAATGTAATTTAAATTCTCTTGGAAAAGGAGAATGTAATTTTTTTTAATATATTTTACATAAGTGGGGAAGGGGTGTGTATTTTAACATAAGAGATAACAATAGTATAATTTAACGAATTTTAGGTCGGGTGATTATAATTTATTAAAAAAATATTATAAACACAACAAGGATAAAAAAAATTATAAAGAAAAAGCATATGATATGATTCTTCTTGACATATGCTTTGCTAATTAAACAAACAAAGCATCAAACACTAACACAAGTTACTACAATTAATAATAAGGCCATGCCTCATGAGGGTGGTAAAACAGGCTCGACATGTTAAGCTGACCCATTTAATCTACAATTTTAAGTGTACAGAGATTTTGAGCCTACCCTCTCTAGTTGGCCGTCATGTTTAACCCATTATAAAAAGTGGGTTGTGGTGAGGCAGAACGGGTTGGCTCGATTTTTAAAAGTTTTTTCTCCTAAAAACAATATAATCATACTTTAAAGAATGAAACAATTGGACCATTCTTTATTAAAAAAGTGTTTTTTGTTATAAAAGTAATGATCCTTCTTTTATTCATACGACAAAATTTAAGGCATGAAACAAATTTAGTTCAATTATGTTCCTTTAGTTTGTAGTCAAACATTTAGTTATTTCATGTAAAAAAAACAAATGCGGAATATATATGACAATGCATTCAAACTTATTTTGGAATAAAGTTGTACCTAATGTCTCCCATTGCGTGGAAAATAATTCTCAAGAGGATTTTGGCTAAGGACAATTTGCTTATGTGAGGAGTTACACCTACTGACTCATTGTTATGTGGGAGGTTGCAGTCAACCGAGGGAAGAAACGATCAATCATCTTTTTATGGAGTGTGGTTTCTTTAGCAGTACCTTGAACTTAGTTCTTCATTTGTTGGTTGTATATACTGTTCTTCGAGCTGATATCAGTTCTCATGCCCTTCAATTTGGTGGTGCTTATGCCATCAAAAAGGATATTCAATTCCGTTTTCAAATGATCTGGTTAACATGTATTTGAGTCATATGGAAAGAGCGCAATTCAAGAATTTTCGGCAACAAGCAAAACAGTCAAAATCGGTTACTGGAATGCATCAAGCTTCATTGTTGGTGGTGGTTGAATACTTACAAACTTGATTTTTATTTTTATTTTCACTCTTGATGGTTAAACATGTCAATTTGTATTGGTTATGCTACTTTATAACAAGAGAGTGTGGTTGGTTTTATTTTGTAACTTGATACTTTATTCTAGTTTCTGTTAGGCACACCTTGTGCTCGATAGGAATTTTTATTATATTATGTTTTGACTGCTCGAAAAAAAAATTGTATGTAGGAAAACCAATTGTAATTGATTTATTATAAAAAGGCGACATAAAATTATTATCATAATTACATATTTGTTTCTATGGTGTTCTTTGGAGGGGACTTAGTTGTCGATATCTTTGGAGGAAATTTATTTGTATTGATTGAATTTTTTTTTTACAATATAATATTTGTTTTTGTCCCAACAACAATGATAATAATAAAAAAAAATCATTCATTTCTTTAGATGAGATCTTAATGGAAATAAAATGATTTTGAAAAATAAAATGTTGTAACAGAGGCATTTGTGAAGAAGGATGATTGGAGACAGATGATTAGTTTCTAGAAGTTTAAAAGGAGGAAGAATAGGGTTTCCTTGTGATAGAAAAGATTAGTTTTAAATTTAGAAATAAAATAAATTTAAATTTTAAAAAAATAAGTTGATTCGTACATTTTCTTGAGAAAAATAATTTATATTTTGTCGTGTTTATAATGAAATATCACTTTTTTTTGTCAAGTAGCGTAATGATTATATTTTACTTTTTTTAAGATGAAAAAGCGAGATGTCCCGGGTTCAAACTCCAACCCCTGCATATAATAATGCATGTCTCTGTCAACTGAATTATGCTCACGGCGACACTGCAATGTCACTTAAATTATTGAAATAGCGACAAAAATTACCAATCGGGGTTAAAAAGGGAGAGTGGCTTGCAAGTGAGGCTAATAATCTATCTATGAGTGTTCGTTATTTTAGTCGTAATTTTTTTTTTTGTAATTCGGCTTAACAACCTCTCTTTTAATAAAAAAAAAAAAGATAAAATAGGGGATTAAAATCACTGTTTCAGTAATACAAAGGAATTAAAATTACATTTAAATCTTTAAATAAAAAATCACCATGAAAATCAACACATGCATGTGATATAAGTGTGGGCAAACGCATCAATGCATCGTATTTTCTATTCCATGTGTCATCACCGACAAGTTGAAGAGTGAGAATTGGGTCATGGTCTTTGTGACATGAAACAAATTTCTTTGCAAGCAAGCCTAGTAATATGAATTTGATCCTTTGTTGAAATGTAAAACGGATAAAGTGTTGAGTAATATATTTTTCATTTCGATATTTTTTGTGCGCTATAAAAATGAAAAATTGATTGAGCCGACTAAAACTGCAATAAGGGGCAAAACAGTGTTGTCCTCGTGAACTTAGCTCAGTTGGTAACAACAAATACATGATATATATAAGATTTGAGATTCAAACTCTGGCTACTACGAAAAAAAAGGTAAAACAGTCCTTAAGAATTGAGACCATATATCTAATTTTTCTTTATAGATATAAATCTAAATTATTTAGTCGCAGACACTTTCAAAGTATGTGTATTTCAAATATGTGTGCTTTCCTGTACAAAAAAGAAAAGAAAAAGTGTGCTTTGTACCTCAAAACTATATATCTGTGAGCTAAAATTCATGTAATAACATTCTTGTGCAAAAAAGCAAAATAATACCAATTTTTAGTAAATAATAAAAGTTTAATAAATATGATCTCGCGTATTATTGTGAAAAAATTAATGTGAAATTATATGAGCAAAATAATTTAGGATTGAATTGCTCAACTAATTTGAGTTAACGGATTAAATAAGTTGAGGATTTAAAAGTCATAGTTCAAGTTGTAGCAAGAAGAAAATTACTAACATACAAACATTTGTCATTCAAAAATAAAATAAAAATCTCCAAATTTTTTTCTTGCAAATTACTAAAATCAGGGGTGATTCCTCCCATACACAACGGGTAGCTATGGCTACCTCAAAGAAAAAAAAAATTAAATCAGTAGGTATATTTTTATATTAAGCTACCCCTAATAATATATATTTGGCTACTCCGAGTTTGATTTTAGGTGAAATAATTTTTTTTGTTTGATTTTATTTACTTTTCAAGCTCATGATTATCTAATCCAGTCTTTTAGGAACCGGAGGGTGAACACAATAAATTCTTTGATTGACAATGAAAATATGACAACAATCTATCACTTCTTATCAATTTTTTTTTTAACACCATTGGCCCAAAGAGATTTAACACACTTTATTAATTCTTTATTATTGTATAAACAAACCTTTTATTAACACTTTTTTTTAACTAAAAAATAAGTAATTAGTAAATTATAATTCTTTATAATCTGTTATTTTTGCCGTTAATGTATTTTGTAAAGTACATTTTATATACGTAGTAGTTATTGTGATTTTTTTTCTCATTAGTTAAATTTACCATTAGTTTTTAAAAAGTATTTTATTTTTCTTTATATGTGGCCACCTCATAAAAATATTGTTAGCTTCACCCCGACTAAAATACAATAATGTTGAAAAAATATAATACAACTGCGGAGGTTTTTCAAATATATTTTCTTAACAAAGTTTAGAAAAAAATAAATGTATAAAACAGTATGATTTGCATATTTGTTAAACAAATGTATCAATAAAGTAATATCACACTTGAACAACACTAAAGACTTTAATTTAATATATTGTGATCGTAAAAAAGTTTTACACATGAATCAAATCAAATGATGTATTATCACATCAATTAATGAGATATGATAAATTATGTATTTTAGCTCATCAAACGAAAACTCATTTGGATCGGTCTGGACGTCTGCTGGTGTTGGTTTAGAACTTTGAAGTGTGTTTTTCTCCTTAAAGTGTTTGGTTCGATTCTCATCGGTGTCAATATGAGCGAACTAATATAAATTAAACTACCAAGTAAAAGTATTTTTAAATAAAAGAAATTTGAAGAATCGTTTTTTAATAATATAAATTAAACTACTAAGTAAAACTGTTTTTAAATAAAAAAAATGTCATTTGAATCACTTAAAATGAACATTTCTTCAAATAACATATAAGTGATTCAAATAACATATTTAAAATAAATTTCATTAAATAAACACAAGGCATATGATAATGCTTTTAGTTTTCATATGTTGAATCTTTTGTAACACTTATTTTGAAACCGTTTTCATAAGTGTTGGCTATGTAAATGAGGAAAAAACTTAAGGTGCATTTTATTTTCTAAGCGTTATTTTAAGCCTAAAAATAATCATTTTTGGTATTTTCTCTTTGAATTTAAATTGGGCATAACGTTTCGTCACTTTTGGGATCAAAGTTTGCCATTTTAGAGATAAATATGGATTTGAACCAAAATTATAACAATGTGTGAAATTAGAAAACTTAAAATCGCGATTTAAAATAGGGAGACTAAAATCTCATTTCAAATAAAATAAGAGGACTGTTTCAAAAAATAAAAATATAACATAAAAGGATAAAAAATGCATTTAGTTTTACTTTATTATTGGAGTGTAGGTGAAGTGGTAATTTCAAAGTGAAATTACAATATGGACCAAAGTTTTTCCAATGTTTTGCTTTTAAGTAACTTAATTATTAGATTCACACACTTTAAATGTAAAGAAGTATGAAATCTCATATTCGAACTACTTCTACATTTCAATGTCATTGCAACTACGAAGATGAGTTATACTTCTTGGATAGTTTCCAATGTTTTAGTTCTAATAATATATTACTTTTTAACGAATATAAATGAGTTTTGTTTTTAAACAAGTGTGAATATTTAAGAATCCAGTGATGGATTCCAAAATTTTAAGAGAAAGAGAATTTGAGAATTTTGATCATTGGATTAACTTGACTATACAACAATTACAATACAACAGAATTGATCTATTAACTATTAACAAGCTATAGTTAATAGATAATACCCCACCCCCAAGGGACTTGGTGGTATGTGAACATCACGACGGCCTACTTTGGATATAAAAATATGAGAATTTTTATGAATTCGGCTCTTTACCCAAACTGTTTCGCTCATTCGCAAAGTAAATGTCCAAAATATCCTTATGTGACTTAAGTCACGCCGCGTTATTGAAGTAGATAAAATAGTCACAAGGAATGGGAGGTTTGAATTGTGACCCTTTGAAAATTAACCTGCAACCTAAAATTAATTTTCAAGTGGTTTACTTGGAAAAGTTAAATTAGTAAAATTGCTTCAGAACGTTCTAACATTCTTGTGCAGATTATGCAGAAACTGATTTAATCAAGTAACTGTGTTGTGTGTGTATAGTGTATACTGAATTTAAAAGAGTAAATGGAAGAGAAAGAACACACAAAAATTTATAATGGTTCATCCAATGTGGGTTAGTCCACTCCTCACAATCTTGTGAGAGTTTCCACTATGATGTTTGAGATAACCTCTCAAATCCTGCACTTTACAATCTTGTTCACCTGAACAATTACATCAATTGTATTCTCTAAGCCTCAGCAGGCTTGCACCTTCTTGCTAAGTTACCCACTTAGACTTATGCACCTTCAGCTCAAACTAACACTTTAGTACCCCTAAAGTTGGATGAGACTTTACAAGATGTTTGGAGCTTGAATGATTGAAATCAGACAAGAGAAGAAAGGAAGAGAACTTATCTTTAACAAGATAAGAAAGAATTGATTTACACTACTAGCGACATTTTGAGATCTCAGTGATGATCAATTCAGAGAAGAATGGGAGGAGAACTTATCTCTAACAAGATAAGAAAGAATTCATTTACACTTAACAAGACTTCTTGGAATCTTTCTGATGATCAATTCGAATGCTAAAGCTTCAAACAATCTTTGTTGTTTTCTTGTATGCTTTGCAATGGTGCAAGTAATGTTGAGCCTTTGATCTCTATATATAGAGTTTTTGGGCTCATATAGCCGTTGTAGGGTGTCCAATTGTGTTATGCCACGTGTCCTGAGCCCCACAAACTTTTAATTGAAACTCTGGGTGAACATTCTGACCATCAGAATGTTGTTGTGTTTTCCAGGATGAACATCAGAATGTTGCCGTGTTCTTCATTAGAATGTTGATATTCATGATGTTCTTCATCTGGGTTCATCAATGATGAAAGTATGATGAGTTTTTGGGCTTGTTCAATGCATGACATAAGATTTGTTAGGCTTTATCCACAAAAAAGTAACTTCTTCATATGCATTCAAAAGTTGCTTGATAAAGTAGGATAAAGTTGAACCAAATATGCCTTGAACATTGTGCAGGAGAGAGAGGATAGTGGATTTGCAGCTTCAGGCCCATGCTTCTAAGAGATTTGCTTGATTCTGATTAGAGGACATGTCTATCTCTGAGCAAGATCTCCTTTTGCGTTGCTTGCTAACTTTTCACCAACTACACTGTTCATAGTTAGAAGCATGTGCAGAGATGAACATTCTGACCTTCAGAATGTTCATTTTTTCTTACTTTAGGATGATTTGTAAGACTAGCTTTTGATGTAATCAATCCCAATAGTAGATACATAACTGAAGTGCAGTAATTTTAATCTCTAGGACAATATCCTCTTTGGAATATTCCTAGTACTTCAAGTGTTCATAGTCTTGAATGAACCTTGAAGATCTTTTTGACATTATTCTTGTAAATGCCTTTATTGCTTGATTGATCCATGTAGATGTACTTTACTAGACATTTTATTCATGTCACTTGTACTTGCATGTTCTTCATGTTCTTGATGATTCTAGGTTTGCTTATGAACAACCTTCTGAACTCTCATCAGAAAGTTATGATCAACTCACTGATCAACATTTTGAACTAACTTTCTGAACCTCAGAATTAGTTCATGAATTGCAAATGTTCTTTGATTTCTTGTATCTTGGTATGATTTAAACTTTGTTTGTGTCTTGGTTAATCACTCAAGAACGCACAAATACCAAAAACTATGAAATTCCATTAATCCTTTAATCTCCATAGATGTCTTTAATGATTTCTTGATCCAAAGTCAAAATCATTGTCTTCATAAGATATGTTCATGTCACATCTGTTCTTGGTGTGGACATTGATTTATAGGTTTGATCTAATGAAACTTCTGAGCAACCTTCTGAACTCCTTCTGGGTTCAAACATATGAACTTCAGAATGTTTCTTGTTCCTTCCTTTTTGACGGTTGTACTTTGTGCTGAACATTCTGATGTTCTTCAACACTTTGAACCCTATGAATGTTGTTTATTTATTTCCTTCAAAAACTACTTGAAGCATATAAATGAGAGATCATTTGTTTTGACAAACAAGATGATTCTTTCTTTAAAGTCCAAAAGAATATTTCTTTGCATCTAGTTCATCATTGTATGTAACTGATGACTTTAAATATTCTTGTTTATCCATGAAGTAATCCTTTATTATTTATGGATATATTCAGAGTTAATGTTCATGATTATTATGAACTCCATTCATATAAACATTCTGATCTCTGTTCATATAACATTCTGAACTCTGAACTTCTTATCTTCAGAAGCTTTGGAAGTGTGATACTTTGAGGAGGTTCTGAGAACCTTCCTAGCCTGTATGCATATTTCTTTTTATCATATAACATAAAACTCAATGTGAGTTTTGTCACATAACTTCAAGCACATTCTTGTGTAGCTTGTGATGTAAGTTCTTCCATCATGATTCTTGAGTTATGAATCTTCATGGAGATATGATATTGTTGTTTCAACTGATGTTATACTCATTCTTTCATTGTTGAGTAGATATAATGCATTTATCAATGTGGGTGGCTTCTAGCTTATCCACTTATGTGATTCATGTTCTTTTAACAAAAATTCAAAAGCAAACATCAGTAGATCACCATTCATAAAACTTATCATTTATTCCACGAGGTTTGGTATCATTAAAACATTCATCAAAAAGATTTTTGCTTCAACAGTTATAGCTTAGCGTGAGTTAACTCGTGCTAGTTGGCCGGTGATTACAGCTCAAGAACACACGTTTTTTGGACGGTGGTCAATGCATTTTAATGGTTTCTACACGTTTTTTTTAAAGTTTAAATAAAATAATATAAAGTTATGTATGCGCCACTTAAATAAATTTGAATATGCGCCACTTAACTCAGCATGAATTAGAATAAAAATTGCGTATTGAATAAATTCGAATAAAGTTACGTATTAAAAAAAATTGAAAAAAGGCCTAATTAAACTCAGCGTGAATTTGAATGAAGCTGTATATTGAATATTAAACTCAGCGTGAATTCGATTAAAGTTGTGTATTGAATAAATTCGAAAAAAGGCCTAATTAAACTCAGTGTATATTCAAAAAAACGTATTCTTGACCAAATACCACCAGTCAACCTAGCGCAAGTTAAGTCACGCTAGTGTGTTAACCTTGGTGTGAGTTAACTCACGCTATTGTTAACCTTTGCCTAAGTTAAGTCATGCTATTGTGGCCGGTTTTTCATGCATTGTACAATAGTTTTTACACGCTTTTGTTAATTTTTGCATTTGTTTTATGATTGCGTATTTAATTAAAAAATTCCGATAAATTAAATAAACAAAATAGATTAAACCCAGCGTGAATTCGAATAAAGATGCGTATTGAGTGTGTTGTTTGAAAATGAGGTAGAATGAGGCTCTGCCTGGGCTAAGAACAACACGTAACGTGAGTTAACTCACGCTGCGTGACTTAAGTCATGCTACTATTATATTTGGCGTGAGTTAACTCACGCTACGTGAGCTAACATGCGTAAGGGTAAATATGGAATTTCACTTGGAAATGAGCGAAACCATTTAGAAAAAGAGCAAAATTCAATTTTTATTCCCATCTTCTTGGTTTCTCATGCGCCATGTAATATTCTAATTTATAGAAACCAAACAGTGTAAAAACACCCGAAAACATTTAGAATTTTAGAATCCAAATCAGATGATAACAGTAGAAAAAGCAACAATCCAAAAATAATCTATTAACTACGAAGGCCCAACTCGATCACTTGAATTCCCTAACACCCTTGTTTGCTAATTTATTTTGGTATCGTCGAGGAATTGTTGTTTATATATGCAAGTAGGGGTGTTCATGGGTTGAGTCAACCTAGAAAATCCGATCAAACCCACTCAAAAAACTCAAAAAAATGGGTTCAGTTTGGTAATTGGGTGGGTATGGTTTCTAAAAATGGAAAACCCATAAAAATAAATGGGTTTCAGGTAAAATCAGACCCAAACCCACTTACCCAATAATGTTAATATTTTTTATCTTTATTTTCATAGGGTAGAAGAAAGTTATATTTCCAAAACATACACATTGTACCCTATATATTGAAAATCAAAACATATTAGAGTTACAAATTAATATGTTGCACTTTTTAGTTATTTTGATACTAATGCAATTTTATGTCATGCAACTTTAGTTTGTTGCAAGTATTTTATGATGAAGTTTATTATTTGATATTCTATGATGCATAAAATTATAGTAAAATAAGGTAAACATTTTTTTTAAGAAAATCAAAAAATAGAGTACTATTTTAAAATAAAATTATGATGACTTGTCATTTATTCATTTAATATTAAAAAAATAGAAAAATAAGTTGGGTAACCCATTACCCAATCCAACCAAACCCACCCAATAGTATAACGAGTGGTTATTTTATCTCACACAAACCGAAATACCCTATTTAATTTGATTTTAAGTTTGGTCAAACCCAACCTAACCCCACCCACGAACACCCTATATGCAAGTTGTAAGTGGTGCAGTGCTGCAAATGAAAGTGTAATTTATGTTATTAGATACATTGATCATTAGTCATGACTTCTAATTAGTGGGGATATTGTTGATTGGTTGGATCGGAGTAAACATGAGGATCTGTTTTGTTTTTTGTTGCTATTTATAAGTTGTGGGCGACATGACTTTTGAAGCCAATCACCATTCTCTTGTTCAGGTTGCGATCTAGGTTAGCAAGTTCAACTGCAATTTTATCAAGTTGTAGAACAAATAATTTTTTTTTTTAAAGGAGAACCTCTAGTTCCAATGATGTATCATTCAAGGTTTTAAATAACGGCTGTGCAGTCACATTACAAATTTGCGATTTCGGTTGTTTCGAATGTTGCACTACAAATTATAGTCATCACAGAATGAATTAATCACAATATTGTACAAATTTTACTAAAATTACTTATACTGTCTTATAATGTATAGCTTAATTTCTCAATATTTCTTCATAATTTCACAATGTAATTACTTTCAAAAAATTTAATAAATTTGATTTTTATAAAAATCAAATTAACCATTAATAAATTACCAATTTCTTTTCTTTGAATTGGAGGGATTGGATCTTTAACAATCTCAACAGCAAGAAGATGGAAGCACACAAAATGGAGTGGCAAACTATCTTTATGGTAACATGTTGACACTTGTGGACGTGGAGGAATAAGAGCATTTTTGAAGAGGAGTTTCATAAACCTTTTAATCCAATTGATGTGATTTTTATGATGGCTATGGAGATTGATAACAGCGAACAAACACACGTAACTGGATGACCTCAGCTTACTTACACTATTTTCATTGGATGGAAGACATCCCAAGAGGGTTGGGTTAAACGTCACTCTGACGTGGCACATAAATGCTCAGTTAATCTCTCGGGATGTGGTGGCCTTCTCCGTGATAGCAATTGAAATTGTTTGAATAGCTATGCTCGTAAGATAGGTTCATGCGACGCGTTACATGCAGAGATGTGGGGCATGTATATTGGTATGGATATGGCTCGGAGACAAGGGATCACACACTTGCAAGTGGAAAGTGACTCATCACTTTTAGTTTACATGGTAACAGGGAAATGTAGCATCAATGGCAATGTTCCTACCTTGATTGAGCGCATTCGTGACCTAAGGGACATGAGTTGGCATGTTCATATCAACCATACATAGCGTGAAGGAAACAGATCAGCAGATTGGCTAACTAATTTTAGTCTATCTTTCGAAACATTTGATTTACAAATGATTGAGACTCCTCCTAGAGAGCTTCAATATCTCCTTTTTGATGACATTTCTGGCACTTGCATGCCTCGAAATGTTCGATTAATCGCTTAATTTTCTTTTTCTTGGGCTCTACCTTCTTTTTTGTACCAAATTTTGTTCTTTCTAAATTTTAATGGTTATAGAAGAGGCAAGAGCATAAAATAACCCATTGATACAATAAGTTTTTAAATCCGGTAAACATCTTGAATTTGGGTTTAATTTATGTGCTCACTTTTCAATCCCTAAAAATTACAAAACAATATATTTTTAGTTCCTCATTAAGGCTATGTTTGAATTGGTGGTAAGTGGTGGAATGGAATGGAATGGAATGGAGTGGGATGGAGTCACATTCCATTGTTTGGTTTTGTAAAAAAGGATAGAATGAAATGGGATGTGATGGAACTCATTCCATCAAATACCATTCATTTACTCAATTTTCCATTCCCCCAATTTTGGGGTGTATCTAATGGAATGGAACACATTAATAATACACTTACAATTTTTTCCTTATTTTTTCTATTATTTTTTTTTAAAATTCAAACAACTTCGTTTTTTTTTGTATTATCTTTTTCTATTATCGAATGGTAGTAGTAATACAACTAAACAAAAAATTGTTGTTGGGTACGTTGTTTATCCCTACAATGGTAAAGCTTCAATTTCGATAAAACAATATACATGCTTGTTTCTTGTAAATTTCATGTATTATATGTTGAATGTAAGTAGTAATTTTTAGGAATTCTATCAAAACAATATGCTTGTATTTAAATTGTTTCCTGGATGCACCCAACCCTGAATAGCTTCTGAAGAAATAATTTAGACTTTTTGCTAGAAATAATGTAGGCTAGTTTACAAATCTCATGTTATTATATCCTGAATGCATAAAGTGGTATCCATGTTTCACAATTTCATGATTTTATTTACGAGTTCATGATTAAAGTTGATTTTATGTTTTTATTCTTGGATCTATATAATTATTAAGGATTTAGATTTTTGTAGTTGAAATCTTTTGTCAAAATTTCTGCAAGAACTTTTACATATCAACCATGAAGTATGTTAAATAGTATTTTTTTTTTAATTGTTATTAATGTTTATTCTACATATTGATGTTTTTTAAATAAAAGGGTAAAATTGGAATAAAAAACATATAACTCATTCCGTTCCGTCGACTTTCTAAACAATGAAATGGAAAATTAGCTCCATTCCATCATAAAATATCCAAACAGTGGAATGGTATCATTATTCTATTCCGTTATGTTTCGTTCCATTCCGCTCCGTTAGTTTTAAGTCATCCAAACAGAGCCTAAGGACTGAAAATATCTAGTTTTGTATTTTTTTTTGACTAAAAAATGGATACATTGATTAAAAACACACTTTACCCGTTTTTTTATAGAGTAACAAAATTTTCTACTTTTTTGGACTATTTTTATAAATTAGTAAGTTTTAGAATAAATTGTAAATATATAATACAAAGTAGTTTCCAAAATGAGAATGTTAAAAGATTTAGGTAAAAAAATTGGAAAAGTTGAGGAACCAATTTCGAAATATGAAAAATAAAGAGCAATTTGCAAATTTTAAATTTTAGGAACCAAAATATGAAAATTTATAGGACCATTTTACAATTTTGTTTTTAAATTTATATGGACCAATTAAAAAAATAGGGACCGATTTATAAATTTGAAAAATAAATAGAGACTTAATCGTAAATTTTGAAACATATAGCAAACAATTTGTCTAAATTGAAAAAATTATAATAATCAATTTGAGATTTATTATACAAAATAAAAAGATATTTTATGTTCATAGTTTTTAGGTGTATTTGAAATTTCTTAAATTTTGATTTGACAAAATATTTCACAATTTTAAAAATTCTCTAAATTTATTATTTAAAAATTGAAATTTGGTTAGAAGAATTTAAATTTACCACTAAAATTACATCACTTTCAAAATCGTGTTCACCCAAATTTTATCTCATTCAAAAGGGGTCAGATAGATTAAGTTACACTATAATATTATATCGTAAATTATATTTTGATCTAACTCATCAACCTTTAAGTTTTTTCTTTATAAAAACTTTGTCTTTATCAAATATGTGATATAAATAGCAGATATTGTGTCAGTTGAAATGAAAAAATTATGTTAGGTCTCAATAACCGACATAAAACTTTATCGAATCTTTGTGACATAAATTAAATATGCCTAGACTAATAATGTTAATTAAACAATACTAGTAGAATTATTGTCATTTTCATTGTAACCATATTTTAGTGTAGGAGGCACAAGGGGCACGTGATGGTGAAGGGAAGGAAGGATATAGTGTCAGCAAGCATGCATGTGTCAAAAGCCTAAACGACGGTGGTCAATAACACGTGTTGAGAATCAATGCTTGTTCAATTTTTTCATTGTTTTTTCGGACATATCCTATCCTAATCTTAGAATCCCATACTAAGAAAGAATAATAACGTGTCTAACTGTCACGTGACCTGCGGGGGTTCTTGCTTTCAATGGAGGATTTCCTCATCTCCGCAACTAATTTCAAAAGAGTCAAAGACACAAAAATTATTGATTTTTTTTTTTTGCTGAGAGGATTGTATTGGCTTATTATTTATATAAAAATATTATACAAATATATTTTTATTTTGAAAAATGAAGAATTATTGATACCAAATGCATGCAAGAAGATTAGAAGAAAAACAAGGGCGTAGTTTTTGACAACATTAAGGACATTCGGAATTTTTGGATTGATTATAGAGGGAGAGTTAGATTTGGAATAAGAAAACAATACATATACATAAGAGCAAAAACGGCTTAGCACCTTCTTACAAGTATGTTTGTTGCAGAGAAGGCTTATGAAAATCAAACGAATAAAACAATCAAGCCAACAACAGAGGTCGGAACTAATTGTCCATCGGGGATAACGGATAAGACTTATAAATATGGGTGAAGTTTGGATACTGCGTGAAATAAACAACCATATGTTGATATCTCAATGAAAATTATCAAAAAATTCAAATGCCAAAAAATTGGAAAAACTTTAAATGTGATATTTAAAACTAAAAAACTTTAAGAATCACAATATGTGATGGATCGGATTTTGGATGGTGTGAGAGTAATTTAGGGCAAAAACCGAAAAGTGCTAGAATGGCCGAGGGTTTCTAGTTTTGCTTATATACATGTCTGGGTGAAATTTGTTTTCTTGATTAAGATCATATAATCCGAACTGTGGTAAAATGCACACGTGAGAAGACTGGAGGGTGGGAAAAGAGTTCTCTATTTTATGATTGCTTTGGAACTTAAATATATGTTTGTATTGGGCTTTACTTGGCCCATTTGATTTTTAGGGTTTTTAATCAAGATTCGGGCCTCAATAAGTTCAGTTTCAGGAAATTTTACCTTGTACCCCTACATCTGGACCTTCACCCCTACAAATTACCAAAAATTCCAATTTTACCCTTTTTATTTTTCACCGTCACCATCAATATTTATGTGTTCACCCACGCATGGCATTCCAAGCACGTGTTTTCCAGAAAACTATTTAAAGCATTTCCGGTATGCAATGTTTGTTACTTCTTATGCACAGCGAACGAGTTGAATTTTTTGTGAGGCAAATAAAAAAAAAGTGGTTTTCAAGTTCTTGAATTGAATCTCATATAAGCTAACAACTATTTACAGTTATTCCTCTGCGATACTATATCGAAAATTATACCATAATTTATCTCATATTTCCAGAAGTAATAAATACGATTGTAAAATATGAAGAAATTAAATTAAAATGAAGAACCAAATCGTATCAGTACTCAGAAAAATGCCATGTTCATGAAACTTCATCGGAACCAATATTATTGCCATAGAAACTTACCTACTAACTAATATGCATAGAAGTAGCACCTATATATAAATGTTCTATTCCCAATCCAAACCACACGCAATCTAATTAGGTGTGAATATGGCTATGGTTAAGAAATCCCTAAATTGATTTCACATATAAATACGTATGCTTCTAACTTGTAATTCTCAGAATTTAATGCTTAATTAGAACTCACCTGTTAAGAGAGTCAGCAAAGAAGAGAAGGATTGGGGACTGTTCTTGTTGTTATTCGGGAGGTCAAGTGTGAGTGAGGGTTTTGGTTCTGCTCGTGAAGCAGAAAGTGGAGAGGTTATGAAAAGTTTTCTCCCCTAATTGTTGACTTGGCCTACAAGTTATTACTATTATTATCATTAATAATAATAATAATTCTATTTTTATAGCCTTGATTACAAAAATTCATAGTCCGCAGCGTCTCAATGATTCCAGGCCTATTTCTTTAGTGGGATGTTTATATAAGGTTTTAGCAAACAGACTGCGTATGTGATTGGTAGTGTGGTTTCAGATACTCAGTCATCCTTTATCCACGAGAAGCAAATTTTAGATGGAATTTTGATAGCCAATGAAGTTGTGGACGAAGTTAGGCGTCGAGATAAGGAACTTATTATGTTTAAAGTCGATTTCGAAAAGGCGTATGACTCAGTGGATTTAAAGTATCTTGATGATGTTATGATGAATATGAATTTTCCAACTCTTTGGCGGAAATGGATTTTGGAATGTGTCGGGACGGCAACATCGTCCGTTCTTGTTAATGGTAGTCCAACATAAGAGTTTCCTATTGAGCGGGGCCTCCGTCAAGGGGATCCTCTTTCGCCTTTTTTATTTTTGTTCGCTGCTGAAGGCTTCAATGTTTTAATGAAGGCGGTGGTGGAGGCTAATTTGTTCCACGATTATGATGTTGGCAGCAATGGTGTTGTCCTCTTAACTCATCTTCAATTTGCGGACGACACACTTATTTTTGGTGAAAAAAGTTAAATGTCCATACAATGTGGGCGGTCTTGCTGTTGTTTGAAGAGGTGTCGGGACTAAAGGTAAACTTTCACAAAAGTATGCTGACAGGTGTCAATGTTCCTCAATCGAGGTTGACGAAGTCGGCATCAGTGATAAATTGTTGTCAGAGGGTGCTTCCTTTTGTGTACTTGGGCCTTCCCATTGGTGGGGATTCAAGGAGATTCAGTTTCTGGAAACCCGTAGTTGATCGAATTGTGGCTCATCTGTCGTCGTGGAACAATAAGTTTCTTTCTTTTGGTGGCCGACTGATTCTTCTGAAGTCTGTCTTGTCCTCTCTTTCGGTTTACTTTCTTTCCTTTTTCAAATCCCCTGCATGTATAATTTCTTCCATCGAATCTATTTTTAAAAGTTTCTTTTTTTGGGAGGGGGGGAGGATAATAGGAAAATAGCCTGGATTAAGTGAGAGTCTATTTGTTTACCAAAGGAGGATGGGGGATTGGCGGTTAGGAGGATCAGAGCTTTTAATTTTTCTTTGTTGGGAAAATGGTGTTGGAGGTTGTTGACGGAGAAGGAGAGCTTGTGGTATAGGGTGTTGAAAGCCTGTTATGGGGAGGTAGGGGGCAGATTAGGGAAGGGGGTCGTCATGACTCGGTTTGGTGGAAAATGATATGTCGTGTCCGAGATGGGGTGGGTGAAGGGGTTGGTAATTGGTTTGAAGAGAACATTAGGAGGGTGGTAGGTAATGGACGGGATACCTTATTTTGGTATGATAGGTGGCTTGGGGATGTGTCGTTAAGGGTCAAGTTTCCGCGCCTTTTTGATTTGGCGGTGGAAAAAGAGAGCTCGGTGGAGGATATGTGGAGGCGTGGTTGGGACGGTGATGGGGGGCGTGGGTGTGGAGATGTCGTCCGTTAGCGTGGGAGGAGGAGAGTGTGCTCTGTTCTTTTACATAACATTGTTTTGCAGGATACTGTTTATGATTCTTGGCGGTGGCCTTTAGATCCAGTTTATGGTTATTTGGTGCGGGGAGCCTATCGACATATTACTTCATCAGGTGATTTGGTGGATAAGACCCTTGTGGAAGATGTTTGGCACAAGCAGATCCCTTCAAAGGTATCTATCCTGGTGTGGCGCCTCTTTCGCAACAAAATTCCTATGAAAGACAACTTGGCTCAGCGTGGTGTTATTTCACTATTTGACACGGCGTGTTCAGCTGGGTGCGAGTTACCTGAGTCGGCTTTACATATGTTTATCCTTTGCAATGTCGCTGGTGAGCTTTGGTATTAAGTACTAAACTGGTTAGACATTTATTTTGTGCATTCTGGTGAGTTTCGACATCACTTTATTCAGTTCAAAAAGATGGGAGGTATGCCTAGATCTTCTCATTTGTTCTTCCAAGTTATCTGGTTTGCAACTATTTGGGCAATATGGAAGGAGAGAAATAATCGTGTATTCCGAAACATGGTTTCCACTCCTTATTCTCTTCTTGAAAAGGTTAAGGTTAATTCTTTCTTATGGTTGAAATCTAATCAGGTGGCGTTCAATTATAGCTATCATGATTGGTGGAATCACCCCATTCTTTGTATGTGTGTTCTTCTGTAATTTATTTTGCTTTTGGACTGCTGGTTTTTTGGTGGCACAATGATCTTGTAAATACTTTGTTCTTGGTGCCGGTGTTCCTTCTTTGCACACCTTGTGCAGGAGGCTTCACCGTTGGTTAATATATCTCATTTTGATTTGTTCAAAAAAATTATTATTATTATTATTAAGTTTTTTGAGGAAATTATTATTATTATTATTATTATATTAACATAAGAGCTTTACAACTTAATTATTTTTGGATTAAACTAAATTAACCCACCTAAATTGACATCGGAGAGAATAGAACCTGAGACATTGAGGAGGAGCACACTCCTAGATTCCAAGCCAATACCACCAGATCAATCCAACTGGATTTTTACAACTTAATTATCAAGAGGTTGCTTTGCAAAAAATGAGTAACTTTCGTCTATAAATACTAAATTCGTGCAACCAATTGTGTCCTTACATGCCTGCGAATAAAAGGGGTTAAACCCCAAAGAAACTAGAAACCTCTAGAAATAACGGTACAAGTGGCATCCGTCAACAAAACATTTGAAATAAAAGTTGGAGGAAATTCAAACATCCTAAGATTAGAACCTAATCTCAATTCATATTTGACTAGTCGATCTGCAACTTGATCAACTTTTTGATAGATTTGAGTCTACGTAATGATTTATAAATTATCGATTTATAAATCATCGTTGATATTATCAAATGTTCTTTAAAAATGTCTTATAAGTATGAGTTGAAGAGTATCTTGACAGAGAAAACTAATCCCTAGATTGGGACATTCTTGACTTGAAATTTTTTTGTATTTTTTTTTTTTAATGAAAATGATTTAATTGTTTCTTTCATGTTAATAGTGTTAGTATTTATCTTAAGACTATGTACACAGGGAAAACACTTTTAAGATATTTTTTACAAGTTTCCTCAGAAAGATGATTTTTACAAGTGTCAAACAGCAAAGACACTGTTACCACATCATCTTAAAATATGTGATGTACTTATAAACGACTTCGATGTGTGTGTCAAATGTGATACTGTGCTTTTAGCATTATCTTAAAAAATAATTAGTTAATCAAAACAAAAAAGTAAAATTTAACTCATGCTACACCATGTTGGTATAAAAAGAATGAAGTATGTTAAAAACAAAGAGCAAAAATGTTAAACGACAAACTCAATTCTACATAATAGAATGAAACATTTGCAAATCAACGGTGTTGAATTTAGTGGAGGTATCTAGACTTCCACGACCTATGGAGCCTTAAATTCCAGTTATGAAAGGTATCCATATTAATTTTTGGTCGAATACGTCTCAACCTGATTATGTCAAACAAAAGAAATTTATGAGAAGCCAAAATATTTTTGTTAAAATCACATTTGACATGAGATATGATACAAACAAACATATACTTAAAAAATAATATTGTTGATTAAGTTGGAGGAACAGATTTTTGGGGGGAAGGGTAGTAGGAGTTAAAATGGGGGGATGTAAGTGAGTAAATGATGATGATTGAGAGAGAAGGGAATTGGGGCCGTATGTGGGACTTGGTTGTCCTCCCACGCCAGTTGGTTGTATGCATCTCTTCATTTTTGTTATCTGAGCACTCCCGTTTCCCAATAACTTTCATTTTACTCGTGTTTGAGGATGTAGGGTAAAGGAACGACTCTTTACTGTGGTTGTGCCCTCCATGTTTACCGTATACAAGAATTCCATGCATGCTTTCTCTTCTCAAGTGGTCATAATACGAGTAACTGAACTTCCCAACATCTTCTTTAGCTTGATTGCCAGCCACAACATTATAATTTATTGCTAATTAATTTTTAATTTGAGAACAGTAATACATCATCTTAAAGTAATAGCAAAGAAGATAAAATTTAACCATATTTTAATACTACAAGTCATTTTGACATTTTCATACAATAAAAAATTGTAGTAATGTATTTTTTTTTAAAGTGACTTATAATAAAATATGGAGTGAGTATTTACTAACCAGACTCAAACATTGAAAGAAGTATTTAAATATTAGCACAAAATTTACATACAATATGTGCAGTTCTTTTTTTTCTCTCTCACAAAAACGTTGTAGTTTTTAAAATAAATAAAAATTGTATCTATGTGAGAGGAACCACAAAAACAATATGTGATGTGACCGTGGAGGTAAGTTTTGTCTTTGAAATTATCCACCAAAGAGGTGCAATTAAAATTGAGTTTAATTCTATAAAACTGATCGACTTATAAACACATTATTGGACCATCTTTAACATCTTTGCTGTACATTTTTAACATCCTTGCATATATTATATGCACCTTAGTGGGAGAATTGAGAAGTGTATTGAAAGATTAGTAGTAAGGGTAAGGGGAAAGTGGCACGGTGGGCGATGAGAATGTTTTTCTCTTTATTCCCATAACGGCGGCAGCACACGCCGAAAGGTGGTAACAAGAGGCTACACGCGTAACGTTGGCAGTGGTCCCATGAGTGTCGCACCTTGTGCCTCTTCTTTCTGCTCTGGTCCGGTCCCTCACTTCCAGGCCACTACTGTACTCAACACAACTTTCATTTTTAATATAAAATCAGATTTTATCTGTAAAGTCAAAATTCAGCTCATTTCCATATATATATTCTTATTCTTATCGTACTAGTAGTATATATTTTCAGATATACTAGTACTAGTACTGGTATATAAAACTGTATATTCTGCCTTTGAAAAACATTTTGTCACAATAATAATTCGATGGAAAAGAAGAAGAAGTTGAGATTTTGTGATGCGGTTGGTGTCCCTTGATGGGACATACCTGTATTGCGTGCTTATAATTTAAGCTATGCTGATTATTTACTTTATTACCTTGATTGATTCCATTATATCCAAACTAAAGCTAAAGCATTACTACTATTATTAGTTTCTCTTTTTTGTTTTGAAAATGAAAAATCTAAAGATACATGACTTTGGGACTCCTAGTAACTAATTAAAAAATCGATATTTTTTAAACGGCACTCAGTATTCTATACCGGACTCTTAAAAAAAAAAAAAATTAATAACAGACTGAGGAGGGTCGATTATGGATTGATTTTGATTGAATGATTAAGTCCCATTGTTTAAGAGGCATTGTCTAATTAAGACCTTTTGTCTAATTAAGAATATGAGTTGCGGGATGGTGAAGAAACCATCGATCACTACCATTGATCTGCCACTAATACGATCCCTTTTCTTTAAAGTTTAAAAATCCAAAAAAAATTTCGTTTGAACTCTGCATTAATCTAGGGTTAACTTTTTTAACCCATGGTGGACAAGTTTATAAAAGAAGGAAATGCAAACATGGTGGGCCAATACACTTTTTTATTGACTTTGGAGATTCAATTTCGGTGATTACATTGACTTCATGCTCTTTTTTGTTCTTAAGTAAATTTTTGAGAAAAAGAATCGCCCCTTTTACATTCATAATTACATCACATCATATATAGCACTAGTAAAAAAATGCCCCAAGGTTTGAAACGAAAAAAAAAAAGAGGCAGGGAACGAAAAAAAGGCGTGTTCATGTTTGTAATTTAGGTTGTAAAGCAATTTAAAGTTGGCTCTCAACTCAAGAAAAATTAAAGATGATTTGTTTTGCTGCTCAAGCTCATATATCAAACTAATTAATCAAGAATTAATGGAATGGAGAATGAGAGCAATTTGCTCTGTAATTTCTCATTTATGATGAAATGAAATTTGATTACAAGAATGAAATCTGAGTATTTTATTTCTTCTTTTCAATCAAACATAATATGAAAACAATTTTCGCTATTCAAGGTTAACTATCGATTAGTTTTAAACTTTTTAATTTGTTGTTCAAAATGTTCGGAAATCCGAAAAGTTTTAGGAAAAACATCAGACTAATAAATTGATCAAGACTATAAAAAGACTCTCACATCATATTTCCATCTAAAATATCGAGATGCATGACATATGTGTTACATCTGACTTATTTATATATTCTTAACAACAATAACATGTGTATATACCCAACATTTTCTAACACTCTTTCAATAATTTATTTTATCTTTATATCTCTCTTTTTATCACATCACAAACCGATCACATCTATAAAAACACTCTACATTATGGTTTTCTCTCTTAATGTGTATACATTTCATAGGGTGTACACCAAACAATTTTCTATTCTTAATTTAGCGGATCCCCATCCAATTCCTAGTCAATGAAACACTTAAATTTGAACTATATGAATGTACATGTGTTTTACTCTAGTAATTAATGTGGAATTTATATTCATATCAGTTATACTATTAGACTCAATTATTTGGTAGCAGCGTGTTGACGAATCAATTAATTTATGTTGATTTTTCTAAAGTCCTCCTAAACTTTCTCTACTTAGAATTTATCTAGAAATTAATTGATGAGAAGGAGGAGAATCCCTCAACAAACACACACTAATAAACTTGAGCGTCTTCCAGTTCCAGCTTAATTATGGGTTCAGTATTTTTTTTTTCTTTTTTGGCCAAAGTACTTACGTGTTGCATACTTTGTGTTTGATGAGATGGCTTGGGGTACCTAGGTAAAATTGTCAAAATAGAGTATATAATACGGGGTGTGGACTACTTGGTTCAAAAGGAATTAACTAACTTCTCCCGCATAGCATGCAAAGAACTAGGGTTGGCAAAACAGGCCTGGCCCGTTGGGCCAGCCGTTTTAACCCGCCATTTTAGGCGGGTTGTGGTGAGATTTTGAGTTTATCTCTCTAGTTGGCCCGTCCCTTTTAAACCCGTTGAAAAAACGGGTCATAGCGGGGTGGGGCGGGGCGGCCTGCGGGCTTATTAAACTTTCTTTATTTACTATTGGTGACCGAATTTTTAATTTACACACCCCATAAACAATTGGGTCAAATGATACAAACTCAACCTCAAATTGTCTCACTCTCTCTGATAGTGATAAGTGATAACTGATTCACCACTAGTCCACTACCTCTAGAAAAAAATTGATTCACCACTGCATTATATTGAGACTTATTTCAAATTGTTGGATTTACTTTGTAATTTGTTTTATGTTGGATGTATGGTGGATTTATTTTGAGATTTGTTTAATGTTAGAGTCTTTATATTGAATTTATTGTTTTTATAATAGCAGCGTATTTGTTAATAATAATAGAAAAAATATTTTAAAAAATAGACGGACAACCCGCCAACCCGCTAGTCCTCCTTTAGGTGGGGCGGGGTGTGAGTTTGAGCCCACCTCCTCAAGTTGGCCCGCCCCGCCCCACCCCATTTTGGCGGGCTAATAGCGGACTAAGCCTAAACGGGGCAGGCTGGCCCGTATTGCCATCCCTACAAAGAACCTTAATTATGCTACGTATGTAAGCATGCAAAAAAAAAAACATATTTAGGTGACAAAGACATAATTACGGGGTTAAAAAATGGTGAGTCCTTTTCTTTATGGTCGGTAACTATGAGTGAATATATTTCTCAACAATATCCTCTAGTATATTATTGGTATTATACATAGAATCCAAATTGGTGATCCAATATATAAATAAAGAATTTGCACTTAATCCTCTCAAAAATAAGTTGTATTCTAAATTTAAATTGCTTTGGATTTGTAACGAGTTTGGTAAAATCAAATCTCAACCCAATCTCAACTCAATCTTTCAGTTTTTCCATCTCTACACAAACCCTTTTTTCAAATCACATATTTTTCACCCACCAACCATTTGTCTTTTTGTTTCTTAAACTTCATCCCCTCATTTCATTCTATTTTATTTCATTTACAAAACCATGTCCTTTGGTAAGTTTACTCTCATATACCCTTTTTTTTTCACTGTTCATCTATCATCACATTACCTCATTCTTCTCATCAATTTTTCATTTCAAAATACACTTTTTCACTCATGCCCACAAGTTGTTTGTTGAAATTCCTCAACCAAACATATTTTTAGGAACCTTTTAATTTTTGGTTTCTAAATACTCTTTTGTATAGTATAGTAAAAAGGGACAATTTTGCATTGTCTAGTGACTTCTACTCATATTGGATGTCTTCATTGTCCATTCTGGGGGTTCCATTGTTGTTCATATAGTGAGGAAGGGAGCAAGGGTGTTTGTCGTTTGGTACACCATCTTAAGTCACTACACCTTAGTACTGACGAACGGAAATGTACGATACGGAAAGCCCTTGAGAGTGATTGGAGTTTGTTTATGGCTTTGGAGGAGTCTTTGAGGATGGTTAAACAATGGAGGATGTGTGGAATGTGTATGAGTTTTCATGCCAAGAGTCGTGCGTGTCATCATCCCGATGGTATGGTTCGTGTTACTGATGAGATGTGGGAGGCTAGGAGTCACATTATGCATATTATGAACCCATCTAGAAAAGACTCTGTTGCTATTGCTGCAAAGGAAGGGATGGTTTTGGATGCAAGGTTGTTGGATGAAGTTCTCCAAGTTCCTATCTTCACTGCGAAGAGTATTTCTCATAGTTGTCGTCTTGCATTCTCTCAGGCATTAAAAGATGCTCTTTATCAGGTGGTTGGTGATCCAGGTCCTGTAGGCCCTTGGGTTCGTTTGTTGCTGCTTCCTCTTTGCACTTTACAGGTGTTCAAGCCTCAGACTAGGCAAGATTGTAGGTCTGGAAATAGGAAGTCATTACAACAACGTCATATCCTAGGTTGCTTGGCTAAGTGGAGAGAAACTAATGGTTTTGCTGAGTTGGTTGATGGTGTGTTGAGCGAGTCTGGACAAGTTGGTACAGGTAATGGAGGAGAGGATTTTGAGGAAGAAGACAAAAAGATGGTCCTAACATCAAACAATGCCTTCGTAAGGTTGTTGATGGACACTTCACAGCAGCAGTGAAAGTGTTGGGGTCATCCGGAGTCGCCCCATATAATGAAGATACTATGGAAATTTTTGGGGTTAAAAACCCGTATAGGCCACCTCCCTCTATGCCGACCACCATGTTTTCTGAAGCTCCCCTTGTTGTTGAAGTTGACACCGTTCTCAAATGCATTAAATCGTTTCCCAAAGGGACATCTTGTGGTAGAGACGGTCTGCGAGCCCAACACCTATTGGATGCATTATGTGGAGAAGGTTCAGCTGTGGCTAGAGATCTCTTATGTGCTATCACTTTAGTGGTTAACCTATGGTTAGGAGGAAGATGTCCCTTGAGTTTGGAGGAGTTTGTAGCTTCTGCACCTTTGACACCATTGTTAAAGCCTGATGGTGGGATACACCCTATTGCAGTTGGTACTATTTGGAGGCGTCTGATATCCAAAGTTGCTATGAAAGGAGTTGGTGAAGATATGGCTAAATATCTCAATGACTTTCAGTTTGGTGTGGGGGTTTTAGGTGGTGCGGAGGCCATTTTGCACAGTGTCAACAGGGTGTTGAACCTGCGACATGGAGATAGTTCCTTGACTACGCTTACAATAGATTTTTCGAATGCTTTCAACTTGGTAGACAGGTCGGCACTGCGACGTGAGGTGAGATTGAGATGCCCATCTATTTCTTTATGGGTTGAGTTCTTTATGGACAGGCTGCGAGAGCATACCTTGGTGATGGACATATTATGTCTGCTACTGGAGTGCAACAAGGCGACCCATTAGGGCCACTCCTTTTTGCTCTTGTGTTGCACCCTCTTATTCATCAGATAAGCGATAGTTGCAAACTTCTTCTTCATGCTTGGTACCTTGATGATGGGACTCTTGTAGGGGATTCAGAGAAGGTGGCTAAAGCTCTAGACATCATTCAGGTTTTTGGGCCACAATTGGGTCTTGAATTGAATATTCGTAAGACTGAGATCTTTTGGCCTTCATGTGATGGTAATAAGCATCATGGGGGGGTTGTTTCCTGCTGATATTGGGAGGCCGACGTTGGGGTGAAATTGCTCGGAGGGGCTGTTAGTCGAGATAAAGGTTTTATTGAGGGGTTAGCCATGAAGAGAGCTTTCAGGGCTGCTGAGTTAATGCATCTTCTTCCTCAGTTACGGGATCCTCAGAGTTTGCTTCTTCTACTTCGATCGTGCATGGGTATTGCCAAACTTTTCTTTGGCTTAAGGACATGCCAACCGATTCACATGGAGGAGGCGGTTATGTTGTTTGATAAAGAGTTGCGTGAAGTGGTTGAGGACATTGTGGTTGATAGAGGTCCTTTCTTTGGGGACCTTCAATGGAGGTTGGCTTCTTTACCTATTAGGTTTGGAGGGTTGGGTTTGTACTCAGCATTAGAGACTTCCTCGTACGCCTTTGCGGCTTTTAGGACACAGTCTTGGGTGCTACAAGATCATATTTTGAGAGACAGTGGGTTATGTGGCATGTACTCGGATTTTGATAATGCTTTGGATGGTCTTCGTGGTACGATTCAAAATTTTGATGTTAGCCATTTTACTAGCAAAGACACCGTCCTTCTTAAAGCACAACATGTTTTGGCGAGTGTTCTTTTTAGTAAAAGTGTTCAAGATATGAAAGTTAAGTTTGACATGACCACGAGACAGAAGGCAATTTTTGGATGTTTGCAAGCAGCACATGCTCAAGATTTTCTTCTAGCTATCCCGATTGATGGGTTAGGTCAGCATATGTCACCAGTGGAGTATCGTACTATCCTTAGATATCGCCTTATGATTCAATTATTTCCTATTGATGAGGTGTGCCCTGTGTGTCGTAAGGCGTGCTTGGATACTTTTGGGGAGCATGCCGTTCATTGTAAGGAGCTTCCCGGGTTTATGTACATACATGACTTTGTTAGGGATGTACTTTTTGATATATTCAGACGGGCGAGAATATCAGTGAAGAAGGAGGCGCCTGTGAACTTTCTAACTGACCCACTGGATAGAAGATCAACACTCAGGCCTGCGGATGTGATGGTGTACGGATGGGTATGTGGAAAACATGCTTGTGTAGACTTGACTGAGGTTTCACCACTTGTGGGACTAGGTGTCAGACCTTTTATCGTAGAACAGACAGCTCTAAAAGCCGCGTCAAACAAAGTGGCCAAACATGAGAAAGCGTGTTCTGACAATCAACATGCTTTTATACCATTTGCTTTTGACACTTTTGGTTTCCTAGCACCAGAGGTTGTTGACCTTCTACATAGAGTTCAAAAGGTTATGCATAACAATGTTATGACTCCTAGGTCCATGAATGTTGTATTCACGAGGGTTGGTTTTGCCATCCAAAAAGGTCTAGCGGCGTAGCTTGTTGCCCGCCTTACTTCTATTCAAGTGTAAATAATGATTTTTATATAGTGTCTTGTTATCCGGTGCCCCCGGGACACCGGTTAAGGAAACTAAAAATGAAAGTTTTAAAGTGAAAATAACACTTTTTATGTTTTTGAGGAGTTGATATCACAAGTTCCGATGCAATACTTACTACATTTGATTCCTTAACCAGTGCCTCAGGGGCACCGGTTAACATTTCCCTTATATATAAAAAAGCATATCAATAGGGGGAAAAAATCCAAAATAAAAAATCAGCTCAATAAGATGCATTTTGAATTCTAATTACTTCAGATTTGTAATGAGATTGATAAAATCAAATCAGCTCAGTAAGTTACATTTTGAATTCAAATTGCTCTGGATTTGTAACGAGTTTGGTAAAATCACGATATTTAATAGGGTATACTTTATAATTTTGACAGAATCATGATATCGTAGTAAATTTGTTATCAAACACACATGAAGTATATTTTTGAATTTGAATTATATAATTTTGAAAAAATCACAATACCATACAGTAAATTTTTAGTGACAAAAACATCAAGTTAAAATCAATTATAAATATAAAATCAACTATACCAGAACAATATCCAAACATATGAAAATTAAATTTACATATTGAAAACTAGTTTTGTCTATTCCAAGGGTGGAAGTGAAGATAAACTAAACAATAAAAACAGTCCTAACTGCTAAGATTTATGTAGGACTATAAATTAATGTTAGGATAAATTCCTAACTTATTTTGTTTTTTCCACTAGCATGCGCAAATATTTAATCAGAAGACAACAAAAAATATACGGTCTCATCTTGTCCGTCTGTATAGTTCACGTGATGTATGACAGTCACGTCATCATCAGTTTAAGGTATATATTCTGACATATGTACTAAACTCATCATATAGTTTGTGTAAATTGACATATATTGTTGCCAGTTCTATTAATGCTTGTAACATGTCCTACTCCTACCCAGAAAATAGATCCAATTTTGGAGCGTGGACAAATTTCAGTACAAATTAATTAGTTACTTCCTTACAATTGAATACATCATGGGCAGAAGTAGTACATAAATTAGATTTGATATGAAAAAAGCAAAACAATGCATGCACACATTTTCACAGTCGCTGTGACATAGTGAAAAAAATAAGATGGTACTGTATCATGTTACTTGGTGAATTAGTGTAGGAGTATATAATTTAAAATTATAATTTTAGAATGTGTCCACTATGAATATTAAAATGGCACGCGTCGTGAATTAGTGTGTATGTGGGTCACATAGTATTTCTTTTTCCCATTAGTTTCTCTCACAAGTCATAGAGAGTTTTTGGAGTGTTGGAAAGTGGGAAAAGAAAGTAGTAGTGCAAGAAAAGCAAGAGGCAAAAGAGCTAAAAGAAGATATGAGAATGATGTGAAAATTAACAAAACGAAAAAAGATGTTGGCATATTAGGGGTTTTTCACTGAGAAGAGAAGTAACTCAACAGTCTGTCCCAATCCCAATCTACCACGCACTATATACTTTTCTTTATAAAATTGCATAAGACACGCTAATATATCAATATCATATACAAATACTCCATTATTTATTTCATTTCATCATTTCATATCATATCTACACTTGCAGCCGTATAGTATTAACAACCAACAACTGTCACAGACAAACTCTGTCCAACATCTCTTTTAAGCTTCCTTCCTATTGCACACAACATAACATTCATTATTCTCTTTCATGTCTCATGCATCTTCTTCCCTCTCTTTAAACCAAAGATTATTTTGAGGATTTGGATTTTGAAGAAGGTAGCTTAGGATGATGGCAGTGAGTTCAGGGTGCAAAGATGGTAGCAAGATAGCAATGGACAATGGAAAGTATGTAAGGTACACACCAGAGCAAGTGGAAGCACTTGAAAGACTCTACCATGAATGTCCAAAACCAACTTCTCTTCGCAGACAACAACTCATTAGAGAGTGTCCTATTCTCTCTCATATTGAACCTAAACAAATCAAAGTTTGGTTCCAGAACAGAAGGTATTTAATTATTTGGCAAATTAATAGGGTTGTTTGCATGATTTTGTGTATATTATAATATTATTGAAAGTTTGGTGTTAATTAATTTTGCAGGTGCAGAGAGAAGCAGAGGAAAGAAGCTGGAAGGTTACAAGCTGTGAACAGGAAGTTAACAGCAATGAACAAACTGCTTATGGAGGAAAATGATAGATTGCAGAAACAAGTGTCACACCTTGTGTATGAGAACACGTTTTTCCGCCAACATACACAAAATGTAATTATCATCATATTCTTCTTTCTATTCTAATACCTATCTCTCATTTTTTACTATGTTTAAACATTAGTATATATGCCTAACTCCATGAGCTGAGATCATCAAAGTTAGGTCAATATTTATCATAAAAAAAAGAAAATTGTTTATCTGAGTTGAGATTGAATTGAACAGACGACCGGCCTTGCCACTACGGACACGAGTTGTGAGTCAGTGGTAACAAGCGGCCAGCAGCATCCACCAAGGGATGCAAGCCCTGCTGGGTAAGTCAAATACAAACCTTTGTATGTATTTTACTATTTTATTTTATTATATATATCATGATGACTGATCCAATGTATGTCGTTGGATAGTAATGGAATATTATTTATGGTGCTTTGTGTTGTTGCTTTCGATCTGCAGACTTTTGTCCATTGCAGAGGAGACTTTAGCAGACTTTCTATCAAAGGCCACTGGAACCGCTGTTGAGTGGGTCCAAATGCCCGGGATGAAGGTTAATTACCCTACTTTCTTTTACTTTTTTACCTTTTATTTCACTTTGTTAATTTAACCAAAAAGACAATTTTCTTTTTTACTGCTACCGAACAAACCTTTACAACATTCACTATTTTTTACTGCATTGGTTTGGTATCAGGTATCTCATTAGTATTATTTAAACGTTCCAAATTTTAAACAATAAATTTGGGACCAATTGTATCTCATTAGTATTAGTATTAATTAAAGGTTACAATTTTTACTGCTAAACATATCTCATTAGTATCCCATTTTGGGACCAATTTTTTCGACAATTAAGTCGGTCATTATGGGATGAACTGAATATCCTGATTGATTTTTTTTTACCTTTATACCCTTTTCCTTATGTGATGTAATTTTTCTTGTCAAAACTCATTACTCAAGACTTTTGGCCGAGGACAACATAAAGCAACACTCTTATATTTTCTTTTCCTAATTATGTGATGTAAATGTTGATCTCATGTTATGATATTGTGATGAATATTTTGTAGCCTGGTCCGGATTCCATTGGAATCGTTGCAATTTCTCATGGTTCCCCTGGAGTGGCTGCACGTGCGTGCGGCCTCGTGGGTCTTGAACCTGCAAGGGTAATTAACTTCCTTCCTCTTCATCAATTTATTAAGAACACCAATCCCATTAATATTTATAGAGTGAACAAGAAAATTGTGATGTACTTTACAGGTTGCTGAAATCCTCAAAGATAGGCTCTCATGGTATCGTGATTGCCGAACTGTGGATGTGCTAAATGTTATGTCCACAGGAAATGGAGGAACCATTGAATTGCTTTACATGCAGGTATTATAATCTATAATCTAAAGTTACTTAATATAATATCTTAGTCACAATAATAACTCAGTACATTTTTCACTCTTTCTAATCCCCATAAATGAAATCTAATATGCCATCTTTGTTATATAGTTGTATGCGCCAACAACTCTGGCACCAGGTCGCGACTTCTGGTTGCTGCGCTACACATCACTTTTGGAGGATGGCAGTCTTGTGGTAAGTATCTACATGTTTATGCACCTATATGGTGGCATGTTTAACAATCCTATATCCTTCAACTCAAACTCTTATATTTATTTATGATTTTAACAATATCAATATTTAGGTGTGTGAAAGATCACTTAACAACACACAGAATGGTCCTAGTATGCCTCCAGTGCCGCATTTTGTTAGAGCTGAAGTGTTGCCAAGCGGTTATCTGATTAGACCCTGTGAAGGAGGGGGATCCATAATTCATATTGTTGATCATATGCTTTTAGAGGTTTCTAAATATACCTTTTACTTATTCTATAAAATAAACCATATTTGCTTAACTTTCAGTTAACTTACTTTTGATTCTTTGAAATCAGCCTTGGAGTGTACCTGAAGTTTTGCGCCCACTTTATGAGTCGTCCATGCTGCTTGCTCAGAGAACAACTATGGCAGTAAGTATATTGTAGTTCCATTACCATATATAGATTAGAAGGTAAACATTATGGTATTTGAACTAACTTGTTTTGTAACCCTGCAATTGTCGTTTAGGCTCTACGTCATTTAAGGCAGATTTCTCAAGAAGTTTCTCAGCCAAGTGTGACAGGATGGGGAAGGCGGCCTGCAGCTCTACGTGCGCTTAGTCAAAGATTGAGCAAGTTTGTGCCATTTTCCTTCACAATCACATTGTTACTAGCTTTACTTATTTAATTGATCTAGCTAACTTACTTCCTTTTTATTTTACAGGGGATTCAATGAAGCTGTCAACGGGTTTACAGATGATGGATGGTCTATGTTAGAGAGTGATGGAATTGATGATGTCACCCTTCTTGTGAATTCATCACCTAGCAAGATGATGGGACTAAATCTTGGTTATAACAATGGATTTCCATCTGTCACCAGTTCTGTGCTATGTGCCAAAGCTTCCATGTTGTTACAGGTATAATTCACTAAAATTCTTAGTACTCAATACTCATGGATGCTGTTTAATGCTCATATACTAGCTTAAAGTTGTTTTTCCTTTCCCTTGAGTACTATATATTGTATTAAGTTTACTAGTGTGTTTGGAATAGTACTAAGTTATTAGTGTCTTTGGAACCACCGCTAAATGACTTCTGATACGCGGCCAACCACAAGCTATTATTTGTAGCTTCACCATTTTCACATCAGTAAAAACACTCGGATGCGAAAAAGAGACTCAAAAGTAAATCCAAACATTTACTACATGTATTTATTAGTTGTCTCATCTCAGCTATTTTTCTGTTCATGTAGAATGTCCCTCCGGCTATTCTTCTTAGATTTTTGCGGGAACACCGATCAGAATGGGCAGATACAAGTATTGATGCTTATTCAGCAGCTGCCATTAAAGCTGGTCCATGTAGCTTGCCAGGGCCCCGAGCAGGAGCTTTTGGTGGTCAGGTTATTCTTCCACTAGCTCACACAATTGAGCATGAAGAGGCAAGTTATTTGTTCCTGATTTTGTAATCTCTTACATGTTGGCTAGTATTTTTTGTTATAAAATAAATCAAACACGTTTTTCGCCTTTGGCTTATCGATTAACAAATCAGTGGTTTTCTGTAATACAGTTTATGGAGGTTATCAAGCTTGAAAACATGGGCTACTATAGGGATGATATGACAATGCCTGGTGATATTTTCCTCTTACAAGTAAGTATTTTAGAATTCCACTTTTTTGAACATATCTCTATTTGCAGTTTCTTCAACTAGTTACAGTCTTCTAGAAAAATCAAATCTGTCCTTCTATAATTGCAATTGAGAGAAAACACTTACATTGGAAATGCAATAGGACTATAAACATGTTAATTTTGATAATGAGTGAAAGCTACTTTACATAACACTGATTTTAGAAGATGCTTTCGGACCTCATGTGCATAGCTAACTATTCTTCTGATTGCATCTTCCTCAGCTTTGTAGTGGAGTGGATGAGCATGCAGTTGGCACAAGTGCAGAGCTTATTTTTGCTCCAATTGATGCATCTTTCTCTGATGATGCGCCCATTTTGCCTTCTGGTTTTCGCATCATACCTCTTGAATCTGGCACGGCAAGTCTTCTTTGTTGACTCATGATTTGATGATATTGTTTCTGAAATTCTTCCCCTTCTTGTTGGAGTGATGATTTTGATTTCTGTCTTATATACGATGCAGGATGCTGCTAGTCCTAACCGCACACTCGATCTTGCTTCTGCACTTGAGGTTGGAACCACTGGAAACAAAGCAGGGGGTGACAATTCAAGTCATTCGGGGAACACAAAATCTGTGATGACAATAGCGTTCCAGTTTGCATTTGAATCCCACCTTCAAGATAATATCGCAGCTATGGCACGACAGTATGTGCGTAGCATTGTTGCATCTGTTCAAAGAGTTTCATTAGCACTTTCACCTTCGCGTTTTGGTTCTCAAAATGCTTTTCACTTACCACCTGGAACTCCTGAGGCACAAACGCTTACTCGGTGGATCTGTAACAGCTATAGGTATGTGCGTGTTAGTTAAAGCCTATGCATAGCAGCAATTCATGATTCGATGAATGATGATCTTAATCATGTTTGGGCGGCAATTTACATTTTTTTGCAGATTCTATCTAGGCGCAGAACTACTTAAGTGTGAAGGGAGTGAATCGATACTTAAATCCCTTTGGCATCACTCAGATGCGGTTCTGTGTTGCTCTTTAAAGGTAATTTCTTTTAGTATATTTTTTCTGATAAGAATTTGGTTGGAACTTAATACATACTACCGAAACTCCTCACGACTAAATCAAACGTTGTGATCTTTTTCCTTATATAATATAATATTTTAGAAATGATTTAAGTTTAAATTTAAATTTAAATATGATTTGGGCAGGCATTACCCGTTTTTACATTTGCGAATCAAGCTGGACTTGACATGCTTGAAACCACCCTGGTTGCACTTCAAGACATCACCCTAGAAAAGATATTCGATGACAATGGAAAGAAAACCCTGTACTCTGAATTCCCCCAGATAATGCAGCAGGTATAATGCTAACTAATTAAATAATTCTAATGTGCATGTTGATGTTAATAAGAATTGGGAAATGGTTTTGCTTGCACTATAATTAAAAATGTATGCGACGAAGTTTGGATATCTTGACAAATAAAATATGTCAAGACAAGATATGTCAATCAACATTCAATTTGTAACGATATATGAATTATTTTGGTGCAGGGTTTCATGTGTATTCAAGGCGGTATTTGTTTATCCAGCATGGGGAGGCCAATAACTTATGAGAGAGCTGTAGCATGGAAAGTATTGAACGAAGAAGAATCTGCTCATTGCATCTGTTTCATGTTCATCAATTGGTCTTTTGTCTAATAGATTAAAAGATAGGATGTAGGAAAATAGATTGAAATGCTAACCTTTAATCTTATCTATGGTATTTGGATAATCACTAGAATGCTCCATAACTATTTTATTGCTGTGGGCATATGCACCACCTATGGACTCATTTCTTTTTAGTTATTGCTATTTATATATTTTTCCCTATACGCTTTTTAGAGATTCGTAAATATCCAGTTTATTCTTTTACTCCTCATTTGATACGTCATTGATAATTTATGAAATATAAAATAAATAAAATAAAAAAAACACTTGTGTCCTGTCCCCTATTGTTCATTGATAGGACTCATTCTATCTACATCACTTAACAACTCCTGATGGAATTGAAGGACAATGGGTGATCACTTTTTTTGGCTATGTTTCCCACTTGTGCCTGCCGCAGTAAGTAGGCCAGTAGCATATAGTGAAAGATAGCGATAATGAAACCTGAACACAGTACAGTACACTATGTGATTTATGATTAGATAGCATTCAACAGTTTTGATTCTCTAAAATTCCAATTTGAGAAAGCTTTGAATGGTTAAGGATCGTCACAAACAGAATCACTTCTTTATATGTGTCCTCAAATGGCATGGCTTCTAAAAGCATCATGCACTTCGCTTCTATTTATCTGTCTCTTTTCACGGGGTCCTCCTTGTCAAGCATTATAAAAGTGTTGGGAATTTGAGTTAGATATGTCCAACACTCATTGGTTCCTGCTTTACCTTTAAGTTTAACCAATTGTTTTCCCTCTTAATTTTTCATGGTCACACTCGTATTTACTACTCGTTATACTCCTTTGTCATGTCAAAATAGATGACTGCAAAATTTTGACATCATCTATGAGCAGCTACTTCTTTCACGATCTATGGTTGCTAAACAATACTTTAATGCAATTTTATTTTTTTATAGAAAATTAAGTTTATCTTATCAAGATTAGATTAGACTATTCATAACGCATATATTTTGGTTTGATAAATAAATTTCAAATTTTTTATGAATCTTTTAGTGGTTACAAGAATTTTTATGACTCTTCATCGATGTAGTCCCCCACGATACGGATGCAATTGGAGGTGTTGATGAAGGCAATTAGTGGTAATGGTTAGAAGAAGGAATAGTTATTGTTGGGTGGTGACGCGAAACCCTATTTTTTTGGAGGTTAGAAGAGATAATCTTTAGAGTATCGAGGATTTACCACTCTTCATATTATATACTATATCAATAGACAATATTTGCACCAGGGGCTTATTTATAGGATGTATATCAATCCTTTTATGTTTTATATTTTCCTAGGATATGAATAATTTGTTCTTTGCATGGCCATGTGAGAAATTAGGATGGAGTTTGTTGCCGCTGCAATTCTAGGATATTTTTATTAGAGTTTATTTTTCCACCCTTCTCATCTAGTTGAGATTATGAAATCTAAAATGTTTTAGTGTTTAAGGACATTTTAACGTGTTTTTACACCGTTCATGTTATATAATCTAAAATGTTGTATCGCGTGCGAGAAACAACTAGGGTGGTATAAAAAAATATCTATCTCTATTGGTAAAGATCGAAGGCCTTTTGTTGCTGTGCGCATATGTAGTTGCACTACCTATGAAATGCTTCTTCCAATGTTTCACCTGTATTAATCTGTTAATATTAGAGTTATCTAACTAACTATTCCATTCAAATTTCAACGCCTAGGATTTACCTCTGCTTATGTCAAAGTCTAATATTTCATGGTTTTTTTTGTTGATGATAAATTTGTTAGCCTTTCTATGAATGCTCTAGGAGCACCTTGATATCAAGACAGTTGGGCGCTCTCAAGCCAAGAGCATTTATACCAAAAAAACAAAATTCTCGTATAATCAAATACTTTCAAATTCTCTCTCATATTAATCTGCTAATCTTACAATCATCTAACTAATTACTCTATTCAAATTTCAACATCTTGGGGTTTACCTTTGTTTCTGTCAAAACCTTCTTCATGGTTTTCTTATGCGCCCACAAAGTAGAAAGCGAAACTTTTCTCTCTTATTTTGTGGTTAATAATCAGAAATAATTTTTTACAGTTTTGCTACTGCTGCTAATTTTCATTCAGACACATAATTATGCCAGTACAATTAATTTTAGACATTGAGAATTGATACATTCTTTCCTTCAAAATAATCATAACAATCAAATTTGTATGAATTGAATAACAAGGTTCACATTACATGAGCTAGACAAATTATATATATAAAAAAGATGACTTATACATCCAAAATTTTAATTTTTTTGGCAGAGATTTATCTTCTAGTCTCTTTGCAGGCTTTGTTATTAGCCTAAGGTTACTCTCTATTTTCCTCTCACAGCTCCAACAAGTTGCATCAAAGCTTCTCTCAACGTGATGGTGATGGGGGAGTATAAGTATAGGATTCTTGTATCAAAATTAGTCTCTAACATCAATTGGTTGAAAGTTTGTTCTTTAACTTTTGACATAGGTTCGATAATCTAACACATCAGAAATTAGTCTTGATAATAAAGTCAGACGACAAATATAGTAATGCTAGGTACTTGTACTTTGGAGACAGTTTTGAGTTGGGTCCGCTGAACTCTAAATTATCAAGGTTAACACAAAATGAAAGAAATTGAGTTTTGAGTTGTCTTGGTTATTAGTAGCCTGTTGTTGCTATACTGGTGTTCTAATAATACTTTAAATTGCTTGAAGCAAGGAACTTAATCAGCAGATAATTGCACTGCTTAAAATGTATATTCGGGATAACAGAATACTAAAGTTTGTGATTACTTTACCTGCGTTACCATCATTTGAAAGGGATATCGACCCCAGAGTTGTCTGAAAGTGTCTTTTCTTTTTGTTTTTGCGAGTGGTAAGGAGGGTTTGGTGTGATCTTTTGACCCGGCACGTTAACAAATGAGAGACAAAACAAAGTTATGGAGTAAAGTTTAAATCATAGACAGAAAGTAAAGTTTCTTTTAGATTCATTCATTCAGATGAGTACATCATCACTTTCAATTGACTAGATTTAAACACACATTACCCAACTATGTGTAACCATTCCATTGGCTACATCCAATTAACCTAAAATCACAATTATTAATAAAGACAGTTGCTACAATCCACAAAGTCAATTTCCAAATCTTCAATTGAATGTTCATTCTTAACTCGTGAAGTTTTCTATCATGTGATCATACACATATAGATATCGCATTTGTACCAATTTATATGCATTTTATTCGCAATATGTCTCATATGATGAGATGTAGTTTGATAAATGTGTTTATAGATGACAGATATCTTCTCTTTATAACTTCAAAGTTATATATTGGACCATCCATTATCGAGGTATTCAATTCATGCTTTAAATGTATAATCATAGACGCGAAAGATTTGTGATAACAAACAGCCCGGCGACCCCGGGCGGTCGCCCGAGCTCGATCGATAATTTTTGCACATTAGACCCAACCCAAAACCTCATTAACACACATACAAAAAGGAAATTTTGGGCAAAATCTGAAAATTCTCACACGCAAATAGGCTCGGAAAAGACATTTACCTACTAATTTTATTTAGCACACTATTGACAGGTTCATCTCTCTTATTTTAACGGGTTAATTGTTCAAATTGACCCTGTGATATACATTGTGTCTGAAAAATGACCATGTAAAATATAAAACATATATTCTAGCATTGTAACTTGAATTTCTTCTTGTTTTTGACAACCCTATAATATACATGTAGTCTAAAAATGTGACTTACAGGTTGAATTTTTCCATTATTTTTTTCATACATGTTTAACACGTTAAAATATAGCTTTACACAAAAAATTAAATTTCGTCCACCAGGGATAAATTAATTATGAATTTTTATTTCCTCATAGTTATCAATTTCTTAAACAATTTATAATTAATTTGTATCTCGTTTAAAAACTACAAAATTTCATTGTGAAGGTTCTTATCATGTTCTAGTCAAGCCTACAAAATTAAGGAACTAAATTTGACTTGTGAGTATACGCTTACACGGGACAAAATTTCAATTTTGCACGTTTTGGTTGAAAAATCAAAATAAATTTAAACGACTTCCAAATGCTATGAAACTTTGCAAATCCTTTTGATGTATTTTTATAGATGTCTCTGCAAATAATGAGCTCAAAATTCGATTGATAGGTCGAGATTTCCGTTGTTTTGTTTTTTGAGTTTTTGACACTTTAAAAATTCATAATTAATTTGTCGTTTATCGAAAATTTATAATTTTTTCTGTGTAAAGCCATATTTTAACGTTTTTAACTCGCCTCTAAGAAATCATGAAAAATTTCAATCTCTTGATTGCTTTTTTGGACTTCGCGTATATTACAGGGTTATAAATAATAAAAAAATCTCGAATTACATGTTCAGAATACATGTTATTTAATTACAGGGTCATTTTTTCAAACTTCATGTATATTACATGGTCAATTTCAATTAATAACCCTATTTTAAATTGTACTTTTGTTGACAAAATGAGGAATCTCTTTTATTTCGATTTATGACTGTTTATATATTATGTCACATGTGAATTTGCGATAAATTTTTTGTCCGGGCTCCATAAATTTCCTAGCTCCGCCACTGATAACAGGCCATTAAGATATATGAATAGCTGTCGATTTAGGGTCATAAAGCACCCGATACTAAAGAGTTCCCCATTCAAGTAATGAAATAGAATTTTTATACGAATTACATCAAAACATTATCGGCTTACAAAAAATGAGGCTATGAAGCCCTTACCATAATTGAGGGGCTTAGTAAGTGAAGTTTAGGAGTTCGAGGCTTATTTGAGCCTCTAAAAATATGGCCGGAATGTAAGGGTATGTTAAGAGTCTCATATTAAATGTATTTATAAGTGAATGACATTCTTCGCTCTGAAAAACACATACACGTATTTTGGTATTTTATAGGATTAAGTTTGTAGTGGTAGGAACCCAAATTTCAAAAGCTGGCTTGTGAGATTATACTTAAATGTCAAGTGCTTGCTTCACTGACTCCTACAGTGTATTTATCCCTTTCCTTTAGCACACAATGCATGTTTTCACGCTCAACAATGCAAATAGCTTTCATACTAACTTTTCTAATGTGTATTGGTCAATACTCAAATATCGCACTAACTATAGATAATCCCTTTTTCTCTACTTTGAACTCCTTAAATTGAGTCAAGTAGGTCTATTTGTGTGTACAAAATGCAATATGTTCAATCTAACGGATTGCACTTGCACGTGGATCAAAGATTATCATCATTAGGTACAATAAAGTCCAAAAAAATAAAGCCAGCTGTAGAAGCAAATATGAAAGTTGTTTTTGTTGCGATCAATCTACAAAGTAAACAAAGTGGAGTGAAAAATGTAAAGACAATAAGAATTTAAACACCAAAGATATCCAAAGAAGAAGACTTTACAGAACAAAATCAGAGACAAAGGGGCTTTTTTGACTTGATCAAAGAATGAAGCCAAATTAAAGAACCTTTTGCATGGTCTCCAAGGGATATAATTGAAATCTTGTGTTGGAGGGGCTTTTGAGAAAATTGAACAAACATATTGTAACTTTGTAAGAGATCATGAGCTGGTTTGCTCTCATAAGGTCACATAGCTAGTTTATATTTTTATGTTTAGACTCATCTTTACTGATGGAATCTTCTAACTGTGGAAACTCCTTCAAGATCAGTTATATTCAAGAAAAGCAAAAGGATTCTTGCACAACCATCATTACATAGAGGTCATAACGTGGTTAAAAGAAAAGGATAAAAAAAAAAAGGAAAAGGAAATTTTATTTTTAGGAAAAAGAAACTTACAACATTATCATCATAACATGAAAGAAAGTGGACCACTATAGAAAGTTTGTGGTCTGGCCTGGTTGAGAATATCCCCAACCTATACTGATACTTTCACTTAATAGCTGGATTGTGTTTTGTGCTTAATTAATCATACACTAACCCAAATCAAATTAATTAAGGAAAATTTTAATCACTTATATATAGTGCAATGGAGTATATATTAAATAACGAAAAATGAGGAAATTTGTCTTAGGGTACGTAGCACAATCCCTTATTTGAGTATGAAAGGAGATAAAGACGCCACTCAATCATCATCAGTGATTGTTAATGTGAAGCAAGCCATCATCATGTATTCCAACTTGCATCATTTAGATCGGAAAAAAAAAGTTATATAGGAGTCTCCCAGAAAGAAGAAATCTAATCATAGTCTTTTTAACAGTCCTATAATCATATATAACATCGCTAAAGGTCTCCTTTTAAAGTTTGCATTCAGACCAAAAAAGCAAAAATGTTTGCCTTATTATCGCTATAGAAAATTTTGCTTTGAATGTTTGATTTTGTGATTGCATCATCAGCTGGCCGCAGCAAATACCAAAGCCATGTTTTGTAAATTGTCTATATTAGTATGTAGCCAGGGATCTCTTTTAGTAGCAAAGTTCTCAATTTATAGTAACGTACTTTTGATAATTGATATTATCTCGCGTTTATATGTTCGGTTTCAGTAAAAAAAATAAAATTAAACTAATCAAATATATATAAGTTAAGTTTGGCTTTTAGAAATGAAATCAAACCGATGGTATATAGATTGATTTGGTTGATCGGTTCGTTTGAAAATGCAATTAAAAATAATAATTTTTTATGTTAGGAATAACATAATCATGCGCACACAAAAATAGAAAGAAAAAAAAATCAACTTATCTGTTTTGAAGTGAAGAAAAATGTTTTTTACCATTTTGTTTGTAGTTGTTATTCAATGCAATTTTAAGTTGAAATAACATAATTGACAAAAAATATGAATACTTAATTGAAACAACTTAGAGTTTATCTTCTATTCCTCTTCTATTTTATTTCTCTTTCGTCTTTCATTTGGCATGGCATCCAAGCAAACTTTAGTTTGTGAAGTAAAAATCGATTAGTGTTTGTGTGCACATTGACTAAAATATTGGAGTTAAGTTAAAGTTAATTTTGTAAATCTATCGATTAAGTTAATCGGTTTATTGCATTTCAAAATTTTAAACCGGGAACTGAACCAATTCAACTCGATTTCATTTTGGTTTTTACCGAGATCAGGTAATTTTTAGTTTGGTTTGATTCTGAAGGTTCATTGAATAGTTTACAAAATCATAATGACACCTTCCCAATTATTAAAATATGAAGTGAGCAGAGCAGCATTAAAATGCTCCATGAGTGTTCGCTGCCAAACTGAGCTTCTTCTGCATGCAGCATTGTGTAGTGCAGCGTGACTGTACGCTGGCTGGCCTTATGAAATTCTTTTGCTTTTTTTTTTTTAATTGGCTATTGTGGGGAAATTTTCAGAAATAAAACAAAGAATGTTTGACAAGAGGACAAAAATTACCAGCAAAACCGCTGTGAACATATAAAATGTGGTCCACCACAAAGTGAGTGTTGTCATGTTACACTTCCACTCGTACGTACTAATAAAATGAAGTAACATTCCATTCCATGCCCCTTGTAGGTTTGGCATACATCTAGATTCTAGAGTAATCTTTTTTGGCATGCAAGTCTAGTTTGAAGTTAATTAAGTACGTATAATAAGTATGAGTTTTGCTTTTGTAAAAAAAAAAGAAGAAGTATGAGTTTTGTTAACAAATGTAGTAAGTGCATTGTTCAAGGAATCCACAAAAAATATTTTTATCTTGAAAATATAAGTCAAATGTTTTCAAAAGTCATACCTACACAATTTCTAATGTAAATCTTATTTGTATGTTTAAACAATATCTTAAATGTACTTATTAGCATTTTCCAATAAGTAAATATAATTATTGATGCAATCTCCCCTCAAAAGATAAATATGTATTGGGAAAAAGTAAAAATTAATTATCAAATACAATCTCATGAGTGAACTCTAACTCTATTATAGGTATTGTGTATGTTGATTACAAATTATAATATGCTATATCGATTAATTATTTTGATTAAAATAATTTTTTGATAAATCTATTAATTGGAGGCATAATTGGTTTTAAATTGTGATTCAAAACAATAATAAAAAAAGTAGACAAGAAACAACACCTATATTTTTTCATTAATTATAAATTAAGTATCACACTTTTTTTGTTAATAAAAGTATCATACTTATTTGAAAAGCTTCCAAGTACTATCAATCATTTACATCTCCTATAAATATAATTTGTTTTTGGAAAGTTTTTTACTTGTATTTTAAGACAATTTCCTTTTATTTATTCCTTAAGCAAATGTGTTTGGGACACTTGTTAACAAAATCCATATTTTTTTTCTTTCTATTTACCTCTTCCTCACAAAGACTCTTCATGATTGGTTAGCTGTCTACCGATAAAATCAAACGGGAAATAGGCAGTAATAAATTGTTGATATAACGAGAAGTACTACAAATAATATAGAGGTTGCATTGATTTCATTAACTTATTGACATTCATTCAATTTATTTACATTTAGTTTTACACTCATCATAAGTATCTCAAGCATAGCATGCCCATATATAAAATATCAAGCAAACATTTTCCTAACAATGCCTTCATCAACAAACAACTTACTAATCCTTAAAAAAAACTTACTTATGCTAAACTAATTAAAAACTTTAAACAAATAAAAAAAAGAGAAAAAACTCAAAGGGGGCAAAAAAAAAGAGATTATTTTATCTCAAAAACTGTAAAAAAAATAAATCAGAGAGCACGCAAAAAAACGAAAATCAGCAAAGAGTGGCTGTGTTGCAGTGAACAGTCTCTAGGGCTTTGAGTATATCTCTTGCGCATGGCCTTGTGGTGGGATCATTTGCGGTACAGTGAAGTGCAAGATTCATGGTTTCAACAATGTCGTTTTGATAGGTCAATGAATCTTCACCCTTCATTACAACAATATCAATCCACGTGTCAAGATGACAGTCAGAGTAACAATAACGGGCCCACTCAACAATATTATTCTTGTGGTGAATACCATTCCATGCTTCTATGTCTACAGAGTTTCTTCCTGTTAATAACTCAATCAGGATAACTCCAAAGCCATATATCTCACTCTTCTCTGTCACATCTTTCCCATTTCTTTCTTCTGAAAATCAAAAAACAACATTAAGATATGGTATGAGTATGACATAAAAGAACATAAGACCGACAAGACATTTTATTATGGTTTACCACTAAGCCGATGAAAATTAAGACAATGATTTTATTTTATTTTTGAAAAATGAGAAAAATAATATTTTAAAACAAGGAAAAAATAGCCGTAGGGAAAGTATTTTCAAGTATCACAAATAAAAAGATTAAAAGGACATTTAAATAATTACCTGGAGCAACGTAGGCTGAAGAAACAAAACCTTTCAGCATTACTATTCCGGGAGGGTCAAGCTTAAGGAGAGGAACACCCTTTCCGTCGACCAAAACCGTCTCCGGCGACACTACGCTCCCCAAACCAAACCAAAAACATTCACAATGCAAAAACTTAATAGCTTTTGCAATCCCCAAAGCAATTTTCCATCTCCTTAACCAACTCAAACCATGCATAATTTCCCTTAAACTCTTCCCCTCTACAAACTCATAAACCAAATACCCTCTTTTACCACACCTAAACATTCCCATAATCTTAACAATATTTTCATGTCTCACTTTTTTTCCAAACGTTACCGTATCATCCCAAAAACTTACGGAAACAGAATTCGTGTCACTTATTTCTTTCACAACAAATTGCATTTCTTTCGAAACACATTTTCCTTCATACGAAACCCAGTTTCTTCCTTTCGTGATAACTTTTCCTTCTTTTACCGAAGACAAAACATCCTCAATTGTAACAAGCTTTGAAGCCTTAAAATCGAAGAAAATCACTTCCCAAGTTCCATCTTCATTTTCAACCACTCTTCTAACTTCAAAACTCTTGTTCTTTCTCCGCACGAATATCATGACACCAACGAAAACAACGAACGCCGTTAATATAAAACAAATTAAAATAAACAACGTTGTTGAGTTCATCTGATTTTTACTTTTGCAGGGTGGCAAAACATCACCGTCACCGTCACAGAGTTTGTTACCGGTAACTGAACTTGCATTGATTGCAGAGAAAGCTTCAGTAGAAGGTAACACGCCATGAAAATGGTTATATGAGATGTTAACTTCAACAAGCGATTCAACGCTTCCTAAATTCTTTGGAATTTCACCGAAAAATTGATTCTCTGATATGTCAAGTAGACCAAGAACCGGCATTTCGCCGAGTTTCGCAGGAATCTCGCCGTTTAACTGATTATGGCTTAAATCTAATGAAACAAGTTTGTTGCATTGAAAAAGTTCTTCTGGGAATTTACCAAAGAGGTTGTTGTTGTTGAGTTTCAATTGTACAAGCTCTGGTAAATTTTTGAAACCAATTTGAATGTAACCAGAAAATTGATTCTGTGATAAGTCTAATCCTTCAACTTTGTTACTACCAAAAGAGTTTGGTAAATCACCTGAGAAGTTGTTGTTAGCCAAATTAAGCATTTCAAGTGATGGCATATTCCATTTTCTATCATTGATTCTTCCAGAAAGTTTGTTTCCAGAGATATCCAACAAGTATATCTGAGGCAATTGGGTGATTTCCAATGGCAATTTTCCTGATAAACTGTTGTCTTGGAGTCTCACTCTTTGTAAGCTTTTACATGAGGTTAATCCTTTTGGGATTTCACCTTTGAGAGAGTTTGAAAAGAGGATAATTTTGTGAAGATTTTTGGATGCACATAAACTGTTTGGGATTTTGCCTGTGAGGTTGTTGGTAGAGAGATCAAGAATTGTGAGGTTGTTGTGTATTCCAAGTGTTTGTGGGATTTCACCTGTTAATTTGTTTGACCAGAGTTGAAGAACTTGAAGGTGTGGTAAAGATGTTATGGTGTTTGGAATTTTACCTGTGAAGTTGTTTGAGAAGAGATGAAGAATCTCTAGTTTTTGAAGGTTGATAACAAGATTTGAAATCTCTCCTGAAAGATAGTTATCACTAAGATCAAGTGAAATAAGGTTTTTCAAATTGAAAATGGATTTGGGAATTGGGCCAGTGAGTTTGTTTAGGTAGAGAAAGAGATATTGAAGATTGGTGAGGTTTCCAAGTGATTCAGGAATTGGTCCTGTGAGATTGTTGTAAACAAGGTTAAGGTGATTCAATGAAACTAAGTTTCCAATGTTCTTTGGTATCTCTCCTGAAAGATTGTTGTATCCCAAGTAAATCCATTTCAACCTCTTCATTAGGCATATCTTTGTTGGAATCTCACCTACTAATTGGTTTGAAGCCAAAGTTAAGGACTCTAAACTTGTGAGGTTGGTGATGGAATTTGGAATTTTTCCAACCAAAACATTGCCACCTAGATCAACATATCTTAAACTTGAAAGCAATCCAATTTGATCAGGTATTTTTCCTGAAAACATGTTGTTTGAGAGATCAAGAGTTTCGAGATTGATAAAGGATGATGAAAATAAGGATTGAGGTAAGGGGCCAGTGAGGTTGTTGTTGCTTAGATTGAGGTAAAGAAGTGAAGAGAGAAAAGGAGAGTTGAAAATAATTTCTCCAACAAGCTGGTTGTTTGAGAGGTCGAGGTTTGTAACGTGTGGAAGTTGGAAAATTGACGGGGAAACCTTGCCGGAGATGTTTTTACCCGAGAGTGACACGGTGTTAACGTGCGACCAGTTGTCGCAGGTTATGCCGTGCCACTTGCAGATAGTGTCGGAGGAAGTGTTGACCCAGTTGGAGAGAAAGTTTAGAGGATCAAATTTGATGGATGCTTTGAAGGATAAGAGAAGCTCAAACTCTTGTTCTCCGTGAGTTGAGTGGAAGTTGAGCATGAACATGAAAAGGCAAACAAAATTAAGGAACTTTGAAAACGTTGCTGGGTTTTTTTTGGCCATGTCTTCTTGAATCAGTTTTGTATCTGCTTTGTATTTAACTCCTCGGATCCCAAGCTGTATAAAGGGCACAAAATGATTAGTGCAACTTTTTATAATTATGTTAGTGATATGTGATCAAGTTCAATTATAGTAGTATGTGTGAATCCTTAAAAAATAATGGACAGAAAAGAAAACAAATAAATACTATAATTAAAGTACTAGTATGGGACTAACCTCACTAAGAAAATAAAGAATAGATGTATCTGTTTCTGACAAAAATTAAAATCATGCAACTTTTGCAGGGGGCTATGAGTGGAAAATTTGACTTATAGAGTATAACTTCATATTAGTATTGTTATTTTAAGGAACATGCATGCATGGTTATATTCATGAATTTATATAGTGGAAAGGAATGATTGGTATAATTACATACCTAAGAATCATCATTAGAGGATGGATCACTTGGTATTATGTGGTCGATGTTTCTGTCTTGGTCAAAATGAATTGAGCATGGAGAAGAATTTACTTGAACTGGAAGCAAAGGAAGGGAGAGAAGAGTGATAAATTGAATTATTTGAAATACTATTTCAAGAGGATGGATTGAATGTGAGAGAGAAGCATGTGTGCATGCTTAAATAGAGAAAGAAAGAGTGGAATTGGGCATTGAGTTGAAATATAATTACCAAGTTGCACCTTGACTTGTTTGAGAATGGTGTTTGAATACAAATGGTTGAAAAGGAAACAGGGACAGATATTGGAAAAAAGGCTCTGATTTTGTCGGATTGTTACCAAAATGTTCTTTTTTGACTGGCTTACTCCTTTAGCCCTTAGGATAGTGACAAATAATTTCTGTAACCGTTGAAAAGAAACACTTGAAAGTTCAAACTCTTTCTATTGATATAGTTTCTTTCAATAAAATGTTAAACACATAAAAATCAATAAAAATGACATGTCTTTAGTTTCATGATTTGTTGATTAGTTTTCTCAAGTTGTGTATATGAAATTTGTATATGTATAAATTGTAATGGTGTGTGGATGTGTATGCTTTTGTATTTCGTTACAGACCTTACTAGTTGATTATAATTAGAATAGAAAACATGAGCAGTACTAGCAAGACTTGCTCATTATATCTTGGTATGATCGATTTATATATTGTTGTCAGAACTGTATATTACTGTTTTTTAACTGATTTTTCATTCCAATATTCTGTCTGTTGGTATTGGACCATTAAAACAATATAATCAAGATTAGTTATGAAGATTACCACTTTGTGAACCAATTTGGATGCAAGCTGTTATGTATTTGGTCCATTGTTCATCATTTCTGTTTGGAAAAGGCACAACCACATGCAAAATAACAGGAATATTTGAATAGTGTATATTAACTAGGAGAAAGGGACATTACGCTCATGAATGCATTACTTAATTGCTTCGTCACGACTTGTGTTGTTGGAAATGGACAGTGATAGGAAACAGGTACAGACAAAGTTTCACACAAATTCAAGTTTATGGACAACGTTAATTAATTACTTTGATAGAATATAGAATATTCATGTAATTTCTTGACTAATTTACTCTTTATTTAGAATAGTATTTGCACTTTAAGTGCTAGCGCAATGTTAAAAGTCTCACACCGTAGATAAAAGTGTTCAATTTTGTATCGTACGTAAGTAAGACTATAACCGGCCGAGCAAAAGAAGTCGTCGTGAAAAAAACATGGTAATTTTATGGGTCCTGCATAATGGACTAGACCTCTTGATATCGTGGATTGGACACTCCTTGTAAACTTAAATCTTAACAATTGAACTTTTTTTTATCTATTCAACGTTTATTAAAATAAAAAAGTAGTCACTTAGATTATCCTTTAATTTTAAGAGCAAAATATAATTGAGAGAGTGACCGTGTAATTTTCATATGAATCGAGGGCAAACGTGAGTGGAGTGAGCGTATAATGAAATGAGCTTTTCACCTATAGCATGATTAAAAAGCAATATTGTTGAACGGCTTTTGTTTGGACTATTTTCATATCTTAGATTCTCTCAGACTCAGAGAGAAAGAAAGACAACTTTAAGGAATAGAAGAATTACACAAAAGAGAAGGTATATGTATATGCGTAGAAACTCACATATAGATATAGCTACACCTAGTTAGGCAAAAGAGAATGAGCAGAGCCAATTAAAACAGAAAGTGAAATAACGAAAATTAAAAAGAGAATCACAAAGTTGAAGAATGTAGTAATAAAAAGAAAAAGTAGCGAGTCTTTTACGTTACACACTGACTAGTACCTTTTTTTTTTAAGCAAACACTGACTAGTACGTACTTAGTTCGTGGGCACATAAACTTTATAATATAAAAATAAAAATATAATTATGATAATCTCTCTTTTTTCCTTGTTTAGTGGTAATGTGTTCACCCTATACGTCTATGGTTGTGTGGTTTCGATTTCAACAGTAATAGACCCAAGGCCACACTATGTTTTTCTCGAAGGAATATACAGTGAGTGGTCTTTGTCACTCCCAGCATGCTCATGCTTTGCCCATATCTATTTTTAGGGTTTTACACCAAAATTCTCAATTCCCAAATGCTTTCTCCTTCGTACCCACCCATTATCTTTTCCCTTTTCTATTATCTCTGTTTCCACTTGCATGTAATTCAATTAAACTATGATATGTTTATATGTTATCCATTTAAAAATATAAAGACGTAAATGAGCAAGTGCACACATTTTTCCTTTGAGTAAATAAATAAAAAAAAACTTGGAAGGTGTATATTCTTGCAAATGCCCTTCCTAAAATTAGAGAAAAGGTTAGAAAATAGCCAATTTGCCCCTCTGTCGGTTTCTTCTATTAGTCAACATGATATGGTCGTTGATTGTTTACGTAACATTGTCACGTGGTCTGTCATGTAACATCATGCATAGGGGGATATTTAGTTTTGTTTTTCAATTTTTTTAAAAAAACATGGATTTTTAAAACTGTGACATTATAAGTATATACCCCTTGAAATTTTACACTTAAGTACATAATGCTCATTATAATTGATAGTAATCAAACAAATTGGTTCATGTAATAAAAAAAAAATCACTTGATTTTGTTCTATCTTTGATCCTGCTTGGTTTATGTGGGGATGAATGATTACCTTTAGTTTCTCCATATATAGTAGCAATAAATTATAATCTTTGATTACATTTTCAGTGAATTCTTGTAGTGAATTCTTATAACCGCTATATAAATAATCTTTGCTTAAGAAATAAGTTTGTAGTGAATTCTTATAACCGCTTATTTTTTTATTTTTATGCTCTGGCCTTACCAAAAAAAAAATTAAAATTTATACTTTTCTAGTGAATATTTATTAAATAGTTGTTAAAATAATTGGCAATAAACTTAAGCGATTAAATAATCAAGCTGGCATTAGTTTTTAGTATTGTCATTTTATGCACAATAATTTTGAAGAGCTACAGATAAATAGGTCACTGTTTCTTTTTCATTGTTGCTATACCAAGCTCTCTAATTTAACTGTTTTTATTTCCTTTTATAATCTTCAGGACCAAAGTTGTCTAATTTGACTTTTTCTATTTCCTGTAAAACATGGTCACCATTTTGATGTGTTTTTATTGCAAATTAAACCTTCCTTACAAGGCTGAACCCATAAACAATAAGACTAATAGCCTAACAACTATAACAGTTTACAATTTGAATGTGTATAGGAGGAGCTCAATCTACAAATTTAGTTTACTCACATCTAGGTTTACAAGTCCAAAGAATTGAACCTTTGTAACAGATATACACGGCTGGCTTCTTAAGCAATCCGATATTTAAATCACAACTATTGGGATTTGGGATTGTGCAACTAATCCTCTACGAAAAAACCAGAGGCTATTTCATGTGCTCTATGTATACTTCATAAACTTCAAACATGTGACCACTTTTTAATTTCAACAACTATAAGAGACTCTCAATATCCAACAGTGACTCATGTTCAACATAAATTTTGCCGATTCAAAAAAAACACTAGAAGCAGTACTTCATAGCAACAAAATTTTAGAATCGATGATATCAAGGTAGACATTCCAGATTTCGAGGAAAAACTACAATCTGATGAGTTTGTTAATTGGCTTCAGATTGTTGAACGCGTATTTGAGTACAAGAAGATACAGAGGAGCAAGAGGTAAAGTTTGTTGTAGTCAAGCTAAAGAAACATGCTTCAATTTGGTCGAAAAATCTTAAAAGGAGACGTGAGTGTGAAGGGAAAAGTAAGATCAAGACATGAGACAATGCATCACAAACTAACCCGTAAGTATTTATCTTCGTGTTATATTGATGATTATTGTTACACACTTTTCAGTAGCACGCACCGTAAGATTTTGTGATCCTCGTAATTAACTCTTTCACAACTAGTCAAAAAAAAAAAAAAACTCTTTCACAATTTATTTTTTATTTCGTTGTTTCTCAAATGAAGTGTGAGGTATGCATGGCGTAGAGTCGATTCATTTATCTTTGATGGGGTCTGAATCTGTAAAATTTGTAGGCTTTCGTTTCATGTTCTAAAATTTAGTGGCCCATTTTGATCAATCACTTAGCTAAAACTTTAATAATTCTTTCTTAGATAAATTTATGCACTATTATATAATAATAGAAAAATATATTTGCTCCAAAAAGAGAAGGTTTAAATGCACTTTCAAGGGGAATATATTGCAGCAACCCATATAGAAAATATTACTTTTTTTCTGATTGGAAGGGAGGGACTATAATAATATATATTTATTATACTAAAAAGTTCCACTACGATGGTGACTAACTCACTAACATGCACTAGTGAAAGGATTAAGCAAATTGATCAGCACAACAACATCGTGCTAACCCCGAGTCATAGTTTGGTTTCAAAATTCCACAGTTTCGTACTAGAAAAAGTGCTCAATTATAATGAATTTCTCTGTTTTTTATGCACATGAAACCCATCTAGAAACACACCCTATTGGGAATTAAGCTGGCAAGGTTCCACAAGATTACAAATATGTCATATTGAAAACAAGAAATATTGGACCAAATAAAGTTGATGTTGATCGATTAGTACTAATTTCTTGCTTTCTTGCCCTTGCATTGCCTCTGCTTTTCTTTTTTATAGACAAATATTAGGTTATGTGAATTTTCGTAAGGGACTAGACTACATCCAACCTCATTGGCGTCTCTATAATGTTTCTAGTTAACATTCTGTTCTCTATAAGAAAGACTATATTGAGTAAAAAAAGGCTATATATGTGGCATTGTTTTATATGCTAAGGGTGAATAAATTAATTGATCTAAGTTCATGTTTTGGGCTCTACTTCAATATTATTCTTTGAGTCAACAGCAAGTTCAAGCTCAATTCTAGCTTTATCTATATTGAAGGACTAAGCTCGAGTTTGATTTTTGAGCTTGAATCATATTTCATATAGCAACATTTGTAATGTAGTGGGGAATTCAAGGGTCTGGTGGTTTATGACGATTAATAAAATAAAATCTTGATATTTATGTAGTAATTCAATATCTATTTTTCTTATAGAAAAAGTTATTTCTTCTTACTTTGGATAAAAAAAATTTTTGAGAGATTTTCCATTTCTTTGTTGTTCCAACGTCCGAAAGTAACTCAGCATCATTTTCATGGATGTTTTAATCAGTATGGGTGAGGAGAACTCCAATCAAGTCTCGTGGACATGTTTGATGAAAGGATAGGTAGAAATATATTATTTATAAACACGTTAAATTTTGAAAAAATTGCCTTTTATTTTCTATTTTAATTTTTAAAAAATTTACTAATTTATATTCGATCTTTATGAAAAAAATCTATTAACAACTTAATTTGTATATTTCTTCCATATATTTTCTCAAATATGAAAAAGTTTTTATGATAATTATAAAGACATACAAATTGCTTCTTTTATTTTTTTGCTTGTTGAAAAATGGATAAATTGTTGAGTCGTAAAATTGAACAATTTGTTTAGGAAAACAACTTTTCACACTTTTAGTTTTTCTCTTCACACACGCTGAAAATACCAAAATACTCCCAAAAGCAGTTAACTGCCGCTCGCTTCACAACATCATTTGTCCAGTAACAGTTAACTATCGTGGGGGTATTTTAGTATTTTCACAGCGTGTGGGACCAAAAAATGAAAGCAAGAAGATCAATTTCCTCTGTTTTGGCCATAAGTTTTGGACTATTACATTTACCATCCTACCAATTTCTCGTGCGCCCTATTTTTTTTTCTAAAATATCCTTCGGATTATATAATCCAAATTTGAGTTTTCCCACCCCTAGGGTGAAAAAATGAGTTTTTTTTTCACCAATTCGGAATTTATAATCCGAAAAACCTCAAAAAAAATAGGGCGCGCTATTTGATTTTTTTGGATTATAGAATCTGAACACCCCCTAAACACCATTTTTTATGGTGCTGATGCAGTTCAGATTAACATGTTTGTAACATGGATAATCATTTTAATGACAATATTAATCTTCCTAACTCTCATCCTTGTGTTTTTGGATCAAAATTCCCTTAGAAGGGACTTCTTACAAGACTTAGTCCCTCAGAATCCAAAATTCATCGTTTAGACCCTTTTTTTCATGGTGGTGATGCATCAGCACCAATTAAGAACATGTTTGTAACATGGATAATTATTTTAAGGACAATATTAATCTTTCTAACTCTCATCCTTATGTTTTTATGATTTTATTTGACAGGTTTTTATCATTTTTTTACTTGGTTTTTTGGTTGTTTTTAAAAGCAAAATTCAAAATTGTTGAAATGGGAGAGATTATAATTGTTGATTATACATAAGCATATCAGTTGGGATTATGAAATCCGAACTGCAAGAGACATTTTTGAAAATTTTACAGGATGCGTAGGAAAAGTAATAGTCTAACTTTTGTAGCCCACCACATGTAGCCTTTTATTAAACAAACCAAAACGTTTTAAAGCCCAAAATCCACACCGCCACTGAGTTGCTTATAGGGGAAGAATAGGGGAATTATTACTCTTATTTATTTCCTTAATTGTAATGTACACAAATTTGTAAACACGGTCAATATTTTATTTCCCAAAAAAACGATTTCAATTAAAAGGTTTTCCTTAGTCAAAAAAAAGTTAAAAGGTTTTCCCAAAAATACAGTTTTCAAATTGTAATGTACATAAATTTGTAAACATGGTCAATATTTTATTTCCCAAAAAAACGATTTTAATTAAAAGGTTTTCCTTAGTAAAAAAAAAATGTTAAAAGGTTTTCCCAAAAATACAGTTTTCAATTAATGTCAAAAAGTTAGCTAGAGATCCTAGGAATCTTCAACTTTGATTTAGAATTAGAGGAGGAGTAATATAGAACGAAGCCAGAAAAAATAAGAGGAAAATGCTTTGAAGGAAGATGACACGTACAAGCACAGTCAAAAATAATCTCATCAAAGGATTTGTTCCCTCTATTTTATATGCTCTGCCACCCATAGGTTTAATATGCCTATATTTTTACTGTCACTCCTTTGCTCCATTTTTCAGTACCATCACTTACAACTCTTCACTTTCTCCTATGCCTGCAGGTAAATTCTCTAGAATTGCTATTGCTATTGCTATTCGCTAGTGTATATAATTCTCTAGAATTTCAATCTTCTATGTTTATATTAGTATAGGTTTTAAATTGCACTCTTGTTACAAAAGGGAGGGTGAGATCTAGATTTCATCCAATAATAAAATTAGTAGCATAAAAATATTAAAAAGAGAGTAGGTATGACAAGAGGACGAAGACAAATTTTGCCTTTATGGGTTTGTATCTATTGAGGTTTAGGTATCCCCATATGCACTCCTGATTTCAACTAAGGTCAAAAATAGAACCCCAAACCCATATGCAATCGGATTTGGGTATCCTCACTCCGCCTAATTTCCGTATGAGCTTGGATCATAAGTTGTATTTTCTTATTAAATAATAATTAAAAAACTAAAACTATAGAGATGTAATACCAAGATAATAAAATATTTGTCAGCGCCAATAAACATTTTGTTAAGGGGTATGATCTATTCCCTTTAATAATTTTGGAAAAGAAAATGTTGGGAATGCCGTAGCACTTTGGGCATGTTTGGTTAAACAACTTATTTTCTGCTTACAGTATAAGCACTTATTATGATAAGTTTTTATGTATAAGCTTACATAAGCTATTTATTTAACAAATGATGAAATAAAGTTAAATTGTTTTACCTATACCTTATAAGCTGTTTTCATAACCTATTTTGAAGAACTTAAAATAAGTTGAAATAAGTTTATGAAAAATATCATAAGCTGTTTTTAAATGTTCATCCAAACAGTCTCATAGACCTTATGTCAGTATATAAGACTAAATAAGTCAATCCAAACAGGCTCTTTATCCTAGCGAATATCTGCCCAAAACATATCAGATGCAATATCAAGATAATTTTGGTCACATTATGGTTATAGTCTAGCTGTGGAACTTGCACAAATTAACTATTGAGAAGTGGAAAATTGCATATTTGAATTCATGTTTTCGTATATAAAATGTCTTTGTAACCTTTTAAATATTTTTTTTTAGTTTCAGTTAGTCTAACTGCAAAACTTGCCCATACTAAGTACTATTGAAAAGTGGAAAATTGTAGATTTCAATCCGCATATGATCATATCAAATATTTATGTAGCCTTTTAACGGTAGTTACATGACTTAATACCTGGTTTATATCTATCAGTTTGTTGGACTATATTTTTTATTTTATTTTTTGGCAGAAAAGGAAAAAGCATATGAGAATACGTGCGACTATTCCAATGGCAAATGGGTTCGTGACAATAGAGCTCCTTTGTATAATGGAACAACATGTAAGATCAAGAAAAGTCAAAACTGCATCGTTAATGGAAGACCGGACTCAAACTACCTTCATTGGAGATGGAAACCAAGTGAGTGTCATCTTTCTATTTTTGAACCAAACACATTTCTTAAACTCATCAACAACATGCATATAGCTTTTGTTGGAGACTCTTTATCTAGGAACCAAATTGAGTCCCTTATATGCTTATTATCAACTGCTTTAAAACCTAAACGTGTCCGCCATCAAGGCTCTAGAAAGTGGTACTTTCCTTCTCACAATGCAAACTTGTCCTTTTATTGGTCGCCTTTTCTTGTGAGGGGTGTTCAAAGACAAAACAAAGGGCCAATTTATAATACATTGTATTTGGATCATGTCAATGAGAGGTGGGCGAAAGATATGGATCAAATGGACTTGATTGTGTTATCATTTGGTCATTGGTTTAAGGTTCCTTCAATTTACTATGAGGGCGAGTCTATTATAGGTTGTTTTAAATGTCATGATCTTAAATTTAACTACACTGATATTGGATTTTATGTTCCAATAAGAAAGGCTTTAAGGACTACTCTTAATAGTATAATTGAAAGGAAAGTTGTTAAAGGGAATGGAAATGATGTGATTGTGAGAACATTTTCACCATCTCATTTTGAAGGTGATTGGGATAAGGGAGGCACTTGTTTAAAGAGTGAGCCATATGAAAATGGGGAGAAGAAACTTGAAGAAATGGATGCTGAGATAAGAAGTATTGAGATAGAGGAAGTAAAAAATGCTAAGGCAAAAGCTAAACAATTTGGATTTAATTTGGAGGTTCTTGATATAACAAAATTGGCATTGTTGAGACCAGATGGTCATCCAGGAGCCTACATGAATCCTTTTCCATTTGCTAATGGAATTCCAAGGTATGTACAAAATGATTGTGTTCATTGGTGTTTGCCAGGACCTATAGACACTTGGAATGAGATTTTTATGGAGATCATGAAGAAGGGGAAGAACCACCCACATAAGTGAGACATTTCTCAAACGTTAATTATGACCGATGAATAATTTATTTATTATTTTTACTTTTATTATGATCTCTTAACGCTTAATAGAAAGTACACTATTAATATTATATATAAGAGTGCGTGTGTATATATAAATTCTAAGTTACAAGTTCTTATTTGTACCAACAAGAAAAAAAGTTACCGGTTCTTACAAAATGATGTATGTATATACCACCATTAATGTTTGATAGATACATTAAAACAAAATAGTAGGTTTTTTTTAAGGAAAAACAAGATAGTAGATGTTATCAACAAACATTCAAATTCAATTGCAAGTTGAGCAGACCTACTTGAAGTGTCTATAGGTGTTAAGAAAAATAAGTCATTCCCTCTCTACCCCTCCAAAATCCGACATTCGAACATATTCTAAGAAAATCAAACAATAATGAAAATCAACATGTACTCCTAGTGAGCTTAGTTATTCCCAATCCCTTACAATTCCTTTAGTCTAAACTTAACTTAGCCATTTCCCTCATAGACAAAGTTAATGAGAGTTTGGGGTTAAGTCTGATTGTGGCATTATACTCCTGGCTGAAATCAATCTGAGACTTCAAAGCATCAACAAGTGTAATAAACTTTGGTGCATCGCCCTACTCTATCTTTAACAGCTTCACAACAAAGTCCACACACCCACTTCCCACAATAATCTTCTTCAACTTCACTCATATAAACTCCCTTAATAATAAATGAATAATTAGGCGTAAATGGATTTGCAGTGTTTTTAAATAATGCAATTAAATGACTCCGAAAATTTTGATATCTAAAATAAATGTAATTGAATGACTCCAAAAATTTTGATATCTAAAAAAAAGTATGACCCAAACATTCTTGGTGAAATTAATTTCACGTGCACCATTCTTTATATAAATACCCATATTGTGCACATTGTGATACTCACTCACTCATACTCTTACTTAACACTGTATTCTTTCACACAGATTGCTTGCTATTGCTATGGATTTCTTTCGTGAACCTAAAATCACTTTATAACAAAATGATAAAGACATGTAAGTAGTATCACTAATCTCACTTTTACTACTTTTTATATTATTTTTCTTTTCTTCCTATTTTTATTCTCAGCATTTATACAGCACAGTATCATGTTCTTGTTCTTGTTTTATGTTACTTTATCAATAATCTTTCCTGCAGTTGCATAATCATAATGTTAGTATTTGTCCGATCTCGTTTGGGCAGCCCAAACAACGATCTCGATTGGACAACCCAAACAAGCAAAAAAAAATTTATAATTCCAAACTTATGGAACTTGAATCTGAACCGTCCAAATTATGATTGACAAAAGATATGTTTTCTTGTTTTTTCTACCACATAAAACGTATTTCGGATTTTTTTTATTTTTTTTGTTTTTATGTGACCTTTTTTTGGTTTGTGAACGCTTTTGTTGGGTATGATACACTCAATATTTCATTATTGGATGTCATTTCACTTGCTTTTATATTTTACAATTTAGTAAAATAAAATTTAACAATTTACAAATTTTGAAATACATTTTAGCTTAAAATGAATTTTCCCTAATTATTCAACAAAACTATATAGTATCATATGATTTTTGATTTGATTTTTTACTTGTGTTTTTAATGTTTACAAAATAAAGGATATTGATTTGTTGGAGTCTCAATGGAAAACTCAACTTTACGTATATCTTAAAAATTTCACCTCTGACTTCATCACCCTAGACCTTGCTGAAATTTTGAAGATAGATAAGGTGAAGAAAGAAGAGGAAATTTGAAATGAATCGTTGCCAATGACATACACATTGCCTATAAGTAAGAATGAGGTGAAGAAACAAGAAGAAGCGGAAAATAAAATCTTTCCAATGCCATCATCATTGCCTCCTACTAGCTTTAGGAAGAATAGATCACATTCTTTCCAATTTGATGAAATAAAGAAACATTTTAATGTTCCTTAGACGACGGTTGTCAAGAATATGAATGTTAGGTTGACCCTTTTGTGGAAAAAGTTGCCAAGAAACATTTTAATTTGTAAGGCCGCTTTGTTATTTTGAGCTCCTTGCACCTTTTCCTCAAAATGGTCAACCCAACATTCATATTCTTGACAACTGTCGTCTGAGGAACATTAAAATGTTTCTTTATTTCATCAAATTGCAAAGAAGGTGATCTATTCTTCCTAAAGCTAGTAGGAGGCAATGATGATGGCATTGGAAACATTTTATTTTCCGCTTCTTGTTTCTTCACCTCTTTCGTACTAATGGGCAATGTGTATGTCATTGGCAACACTTCATTTCCAAATTCCTCTTCTTTCTTCACCTTATCTATCTTCAAAATTTCAGCAAGGTCTGGGGTGATGAAGTCAGAGGTGAAATTCTTAAGATCTACGTAAAGTTGAGTTTCCCATTGAGTCCCAAACAAACTAATATCCTTTATTTTGTAAACATTTTTTTTTTGACACAAAAAAAAAATCAAAAATCATTTGATACTATCTAGTTTTGTTGAATAATTAGGCAAAATTCATTTTAAACTAAAGTTTATTTCAAAATATGTAAATTGTTAATTTTTTTTTACTAAATTGTAAAATATAAAAGGAAATGAAATATTGAGTATATCATACCCAACAATAGTATTCACAAACAAAAATAAATTAGAAATACGGTTTATGTGTTAGAAAAAACAAGAAAACATATTGTTTGTCGATCACAATTACGACGGTCCAGATTCAAGCTCCATAAGTTTAAAATTATAAAAATAATATTAAATATGCTTGTTTGGGCTGTCCAATCGAGATCATTGTTTGGGCTGCTAAATTGAGATCGACAAACACCGACATCATGATCGTGCAATTGCAAGAAAGATTATTGACGTAGTGACAGAAAACAAGAACATGATATTGTGTTGTATAAATGATAATAATAAAAACATGAGGGAAGAAAAAGGAATATAGAAAGTAGTAAAAGTGAGATTAACGGTACTACTTGCATGTCTTTATCATTTTGTTTGTTGCTAAATCAATTGGAGCATTAAGTGATTTTAGGTTCACCAAAGAAATCCATAGCAAGCAATGTGTGTGAAAGAATAAAGATCGTTGAGTAAGAGTATGAGTTAGTGAGTATCACAATGTGTAAAATGTAGGTATTTGTAGAAGGAATGGTGCACGTGAAATTAAATAGGTCGAGATTGTTTGGTTCATACTCTTTTTTTATATCAAAATTTTTGAAGTCATTCGATTGCATTTGTTTTATATATCAAAATTTTCGGAGTCATTTAATTGCATTTACATTTATTTAAAAACACTGCAAATTCATTTACGCCTAATTATTCATTCATCATTAAGGGAGGGTAATCCTTAATTTTTTTCACTCTGCTACATTCTTCTTTCATCCCACAACATTGGCATTCAGCTTCTTCTAACTCTTCAATGTCATCAAACTTTTTTTCTACTTTCAAAATGATTGTGTTCATTGGTGTTTGCCGCGACTTATAGATAGTTGGAATGATATTTTTTTGAGATGGTGAAGGGGAAGAACCAAGAGATTTTTCATACATTAATTCTGACGGACGAATGATTTATTATGTTTACTTCTATCATGATCTCTTCACACCTAATAAAAAGGACATTATTTACATTATATATTAATGACAGCAATTTTTACTTTACAAAAGAATGTATGTAGCTACGACCATTAGTGTTTGATAGATACATTAAAACAAGACTGATGTTATCAACAAACATTCAAATTCAAGTACAAGTTGGACGGACCCACTCACAAGTAAGTGTCCTCACTTGCACCTTTGAACTCATTAGTATTGCATATGATTGTGTATATATATTTTTGGTTTTACTACCCTCAATATGTAGGAGAGGATAACCATTAATGAATAATACTAAGTAATTAATCCATATGGTGTATATTTGTAGTGTGATTCACGCCAATTATAACCAAATATTAGGATCTTCAAATTTGTTCAAAACTACAAGAAGAGCAGCTGGAAGCTGAACTTTATATTTTTTGTATTTTAAAAATATGAAATTAAATCATAGTAGATGATAATAATACAACATTTCAATCCCACTTAATTTTATTTTTAAAAATATTTATAGTATCCTTAATTTAAAAAATAAAAATAAGTTATTCCCTCTCCACCCCTTGAGAATCCTACATTAAGGTAGTGTTTGGCCTAACTTAATTTTAACTTCTATTCTACTTCTAAGAAGAAGTAGGGCCAAACACAATTTTAATAAAGCTCTTAACAAAATAAGTAACTTTTTTATAAAGAAGAAAAACCAATAAAAGTGACTTTAAAAATAAGATGTGAAAGTGAACTTTGAAACAACTTTTCGGCACTGATATCCTCTTGTACACCTTCGATTCCCGCACATGCTACTATGTTCCTATTTTTTATTATTTTTTCGCAAAATCCCGCCAAACCTTTTTCAGGAAACCGCCAAAGAAGCATAAACCTAGTTATAAATATCCATTGCATTTCTGTGCTTTCTGCCACACCTATTGCTGCCGCCGTT